>BNJT01002813.1_pt1 | contig 209924 bp, 294 predicted proteins | sample 8540491 | NCBI WGS metagenome assembly BNJT01 (sample SAMD00202455, study PRJDB9452) | human saliva metagenome | host: Homo sapiens
GAAAGACCGGTATTGCCGGTCTTTTTTTCTTTCTATTTCGAATAAAGTAGAAAAGGAGGAGACTATGTTTGTAGCGAGAGATGCCAAAGGCCACTTAGTAAACGCCCTAGAGGATGAATTGAATAGGCAGACTTATACCTGTCTCGCATGCGGAGGTGGACTTCGTTTGCGTAAAGGAAAGGTTGTACGGAGTCATTTTGCTCACAAATCCTTAAAAGACTGTTCCTATTATTTCGAAAATGAAAGTCCAGAACACCTTGGCAATAAAGAAGCCCTCTATCATTGGGCTAAGAAGGATAGTACGGTTGCCCTAGAGTTTCCCATAGCAGAGATTCAACAGATAGCAGATATTTTGGTAAATGAAAAGCTAGCACTTGAAGTTCAATGTAGTCCCTTACCTCAGAAAATGTTAAGAGCTAGAAGTCAGGGTTACAGAAGTCTAGGATATCAAGTTCTCTGGCTACTAGGAACAAAACTTTGGTTAAAAGATAGGCTGACAAATCTACAAAGAGATTTTCTCTATTTTAGCCAAAATCTAGGATTTTATGTCTGGGAAATAGATCAGAAAAAACAAGTTTTAAGACTTAAGTATCTCCTTCATCAAGATTTACGAGCAAGATTACATTATCAAGTCAAGGAATTTCCTTTTGGAAAGGGCAAACTTTTGGACATATTACGAAGTCCTTACCAAAAACAAGGATTAACCACTTTTACGGTTAAGCAAGATCCAAGTATTTGTCACTACATTCGCCAACAACTCTACTATCAAAATCCCTATTGGATGAATAAACAGGCTCAGGCCTATCAGCAAGGCCAAAACATCCTCAACTATGAATTAAAGGATTGGTACCCGCAGATTAGACCTATCGAAAAAAAGCAGATTTTTTTGTCAGATTGACCAGAATTTGAGTGCCTATTATAAAGAGTTTTTTTGGCCTTTTATCACAAGCATCCTCAAAATAATAAACAAAAACCTTTACCCGCCAGCATTTTTATCACCAATATTTCTCAAAAAAATATGGTAAAATAGAAAGGATGGAGGTATCTTATGGTATTACAAAGAAATGAAATTAATGAAAAAAAGATACATGGGATCTATCAACGATCTATGAAACTGACCAAAGCTTGGGAAAGAAGAACTTGAACTTTTAAGCCGAGGCTACCAAAAGAATCAGCTAGTTCTGAAGGCCATCTATTAGATAGTGCTACGAGCTTACTTGAAATTACTGAGCTTTATCTAGATTTGAATCGTCGTCTAGAAAAACTTTATGTTTATGCTCATATGAAAAATGACCAAGACACACGCGAAGCTAAGTATCAAGAATACTACGCAAAGGCTATGACTTTGTCTAGCCAACTCGACCAAGTATTCTCTTTTTATGAGCCAGAGTTTATGGAGATTACTGAGGAACAGTATCATGCATTTTTAGAAGCTGAGCCAAAACTTCAAGTCTACAAACACTTTTTTGACAAACTCTTGCAAAATAAGAATCATGTACTTTCTCAACGTGAAGAAGAACTACTTGCTGGAGCTGGAGAGATTTTTGGTTCGGCTAGTGAGACTTTTGCAATCTTGGACAATGCTGATATTAGCTTCCCTTATGTACTAGATGATGAAGGAAATGAAGTACAACTCTCTCACGGGACATACATTCGTTTGATGGAGTCAAAAAATCGTGAAGTTCGCCGTGGTGCTTATGAAGCTCTATATGCGACTTACGAGCAATTCCAGCATACATATGCTAAGACTTTGCAAACAAATGTCAAGGTACAAAACTACCGTGCTAAAGTCCGTAACTATCAGAGCGCTCGTCAGGCTGCGCTAGATGCAAACTTTGTCCCAGAAAGTGTTTATGATAATTTGGTGACTGCAGTTCGTAAGCATTTACCACTTTTACACCGTTATCTAGCCCTTCGTTCAAAGATTTTAGGGATTTCAGACCTTAAAATGTACGATGTCTATACACCATTGTCTTCAGTAGAATACAGCTTTACTTATGAGGAAGCCTTGAAGAAGGCAGAGGAAGCTTTGGCTGTTCTTGGTGACGATTACTTGAGTCGTGTTAAACGTGCCTTTAGTGAGCGTTGGATCGATGTTTATGAAAACCAAGGCAAGCGTTCAGGTGCCTATTCAGGTGGTTCTTATGACACCAATGCTTTCATGCTCCTTAACTGGCAGGATAATCTCGATAATCTCTTTACTCTTGTACACGAGACTGGGCACAGTATGCACTCAAGCTATACCCGTGAAACACAGCCTTATGTATACGGAGATTACTCAATCTTCTTGGCAGAGATTGCTTCAACAACCAATGAAAATATCTTAACTGAAAAATTATTGGAAGAAGTTCAAGATGACGCAACACGCTTTGCTATTCTAAACAACTTCTTGGATGGTTTCCGTGGAACAGTGTTCCGCCAAACTCAATTTGCTGAATTTGAACATACTATTCACCAAGCCGATCAAAATGGTGAAGTCTTGACAAGCGAATTCTTAAACAATCTCTATGCTGATTTGAACCAAGAGTACTATGGACTTAACAAGGAAGACAATCCTCAAATCCAGTATGAATGGGCACGCATTCCTCATTTCTACTACAACTACTATGTGTATCAGTATTCAACAGGATTTGCAGCAGCTTCAGCCTTAGCTGAAAAGATTGTCCACGGTAGTCAAGAAGACCGTGACCGTTATATCGATTACCTTAAAGCAGGTAAGTCGGATTATCCACTAAATGTCATTAGAAAAGCTGGTGTTGACATGGAGAAGGAAGATTATCTCAACGATGCATTTGCTGTCTTTGAGCGTCGATTGAATGAGTTTGAAGCCCTCGTTGAAAAATTAGGATTGGCATAAGATGGTAGAATCTTATAGTAAAAATGCCAACCATAACATGCGTCGACCAGTTGTCAAAGAAGAAATCGTAGACTTTATGCGCCAGCGTCAAAAGCAGGTGACAGGTTCTTTAAAAGAGCTAGAAAATTTTGCTCGTAAGGAAAATATTCCCATTATTCCCCATGAAACGGTTGCTTATTTCCGTTTTCTCATGGAGACTATGCAACCAAAAAATATTTTAGAGATTGGGACGGCAATTGGTTTTTCAGCCCTCTTGATGGCTGAACACGCGCCCGAAGCTAAAATCACGACTATAGATCGTAATCCAGAAATGATTGGTTTTGCCAAGGATAATTTAGTCCGTTTTGACACTCGCAAACAAATTACTCTGCTTGAGGGCGATGCTGTAGATGTTTTATCGACCTTAACAGAATCCTATGATTTTGTCTTTATGGACTCAGCCAAGTCTAAGTATATCGTCTTTCTACCAGAAATCTTTAAACATCTGGATGTTGGAGGAGTGGTTGTTTTGGATGATATTTTCCAAGGAGGGGATATTGCCAAAGATATCATGGAAGTCCGTCGAGGCCAACGAACCATCTATCGGGGTTTGCAACGACTCTTTGATGCGACTTTGGACAATCCAGGATTAACCGCTACTTTGGTTCCTCTTGGAGACGGAATTCTCATGCTGAGAAAAAATGTGAAAAATGTAAGTTTACCTGAAATGGAATAATTTTAAAAAATCGTATAATCCTTCTGTATCAAAAACAGGAGGATTTTTATGTTTCAAACCACCATCAATATAGGCTATGCTCGCGTTTCTACCCACAAGCAAGACCTTGGCTTGGAGGTGCAAATGGAGGCTCTCAAGCACTGCGACCAGCTCTTTATCGAACGTGAATCTGGTTCAAACAATGCACGTCCAGAACTCGAAAAAGCCTTAAAATTGGCTTGTGACCTTTCAAAGGAAGGCAAACAGGTCACTTTTACAATCTATAAGTTAGATCGCCTGACTCGCTCCATGTTCAGATTACTGGAGCTGATTGAACAATTCAATGCTTCGGCTATTCAGCTAGTCAGTTTGCATGAAAAACTGGAAACCGACTCGCTCATCGGTAGGTTACTTTGCGTCATTTTAGGATTTGTGGCAGAAAGTGAACTGGAAAATTTACGATTTCGTACCCGTGAAGGACTTCGGAAAGCCAAGGAAAATGGTGTCAAACTAGGTGCCAAGCGAATGTCAAGAGATAAGGAAGAGAGAATTATTGAGCTGTATTTAGCAGGGGAATCAAGCATCAGAACAATAGCAAAAACAGAACGAATTTCGACCTCAACCATCTATAAAGTCTTGGAACGAAACAAGGTTGCCAACAATCGCAAAAAAGTTTCGCAAATTTCTTGCTAAAAACAAGATAAAATGCTACAATGAAGGCGTAAATATGTTTCGATTAACGACCGTTTGGCGAAACATTCAAAATAACAATGTGAATATTTCAGAAAATACGAATCTAACAAGGTTTTGAGCCTGTGTTGGATTGGTATTTTTTTGTTTTTTAAGTGTATCGTTTAACGGTCGTTACACGATACACCAAGACCCTTGTCGCTCAAGAGCTTGAGGTGAATTGTTCGAAACACTAATATCAAAAAAATTAGGATTTTGTAGTATTAGCCCATCTAAAAAGTAATTCTACATTCCTAAGGAGGAAATTATGAAAACAAATAAAGTAACCAAACTTGGTGTTTCTTTGCTATCTGTTGCTGCTCTTGGGGTTGTTGCTCCAGCTTTGATTGATGTTCCTGTTTTTGGGGCTAGTGTTGTAAAAGCTGAAGAAAGAGGTCCGTTAGAATACACTATCGCATATTATGATAAAGATACCGGGGAGGAAATAGCTCCAAGAAAAACTGGAACTATAAATCCTGGTGAAAGTGTCAATATTTACAGAGATATTGATGGCTATCAGGTGGTCTCGAATTTTGATGAGTGGATGCCCGGTTTTAATGCGACCTACCGCATAGTAAGCGAAAACTTTGGGTTTTCGGACGGGCGTCTATTTATGGATCTATCGTATAAGAAGGTAAATGCGGATGCCAAACCTTCTGATACTTCAAAACCAGAAGTAAAACCGGAAACTAAACCATCTGATACACCGAAACCAGAAGTAAAACCAGAACCAGCGCCAAAAGAAGAAAAGCAGGAGCCCCTCAAATACCGTATTAGGTATTTAGATGAACATAGCAGGGAAATCGCATCTATGGAGACCGGAGTTCTGAACCCTGGTGAGTCTATAAATATCCACAAGGATATTGAAGGATATCAAGTGGTATCGAACTTTTCATGGATGCCAGGCTATAACTTGACGCATGATATAGCAAGAACATTCTTTTACGGTGCTAAAGATGGGTATCTGGAGGGATACCTAAGATATAAGAAGTTGGATGCGGATGCCAAACCATCTGATACACCGAAACCAGAAGTAAAACCGGAAACAAAACCATCAGATACTCCGAAACCAGAAGTAAAACCGGCACCTAAACCTTCTGAAACACCGAAACCAGAACTAAAACCGGAACCTAAACCTTCTGAAACACCGAAACCAGAAGTAAAACCGGAAACTAAACCATCTGAAACTCCGAAACCAGAAGTAAAACCGGAAACTAAGCCTTCTGACACACCAAAACCAGAAGTTAAGCCAGAACCTAAGCCTTCAGAGACTCCGAAACCAGAGGTTAAGCCAGAACCTAAACCTTCTGATACTTCAAAACCAGAAGTTAAGCCAGCACCTAAACCTTCTGATACTTCAAAACCAGAAGTAAAACCGGCACCTAAACCTTCTGATACTTCAAAACCAGAAGTAAAACCGGCACCTAAGCCTTCAGAGACTCCGAAACCAGAGGTTAAGCCAGTACCTAAGCCTTCAGAGACTCCGAAACCAGAAGTTAAGCCAGAACCTAAACCTTCTGATACTTCTAAACCAGAAGTTAAGCCAGAGCTTAAACCACAAACTAATTCGAATACTGCTCCAACAGCTCCTGTGAAACCTGTTGGGCAAACTTCAAACTCTAAAGCTGACAAACCTACTGCGAAAAAAGAAACTCCAGCTCTGCCAAACACGGGTGAACAAAGTTCTTCACTTTCTCTAGTAGGCCTCCTCCTAGCAAGTCTTGGCTTAGCAGGTCTAACTTACAAAGGACGTCACTAAAAAATTAACACACGATAAACAAGAGAGAGTGGGACAGAAATCGGTAATTCGTTAGAATTCGATTTCGTCGTCCCACCTCCGCACAGTTGAGTAGGGCTGTAAAAGCTGATGAAATCAGCGTAGTAGAGCCCACTCAACCACTGCGTCTTGCTCGACAATCCAAAGACAAGAAGAGGCTAGGACTTTTGTCCCAGCCTCTCTTTTTGGAATAAGAAAAACTGGAATCATAATAAATTTAAAAGCTAGTATTTTTAGTCTTATTTAAGTTATCTGCTTTAAAATATGGTATAATGATTGAGTCGGTCTAGAGAAATTTTCGACCGTTTTTAGAAAAAGGAGTAAACATGAAGAAAAAATTAATGGCAGGAGCCATCACATTATTGTCAGTAGCTACTTTAGCTGCATGTTCAAAGAGCTCTGAAGGAGCAGACTTAATCACTATGAAGGGTGATGTCATTACTGAGCACCAATTTTTTGAAGAAGTAAAAAATAATTCAGTTGCACAACAAGTTTTGCTCAATATGACTATTCAAAAAGTATTTGAAAAACAATACGGTTCTGAAGTCAGTGACAAAGAAGTAGAAGAAGCTGTTGCAGAAGAACAAAAGAAATACGGTGATAGCTACCAAACTGTATTGGCTCGTGCAGGCATGACACCTGAAAGTCGTAAGGCACAAATTCGAACAAGTAAATTAGTAGAATACGCTGTTAAAAAAGCTGCAGAAGCTGAATTGACTGATGAAAACTACAAAAAAGCATATGATGAGTACACTCCAGAAGTAACTGCACAGGTTATTCGTCTTGACAGTGAAGAAAAAGCTAAAGAAGTTCTGGCTAAAGCTAAAGAATCAGGAGCTGATTTTGCACAGTTAGCTAAAGACAATTCAGTAGATGAAAAAGCTAAAGAAAATGGTGGTGAAATCACATTTGACTCTGCATCGACAGAATTGCCAGATGTTGTAAAGAAAGCTGCCTTCGCTTTAGATGTTGATGGTGTATCTGATGTTATTACTGCCCCAGGGAAACAAGCTTACACTAGTAATTTCTATATTGTTAAACTAATCAAGAAATCTGAAAAATCAGCTAACTGGGAAGATTATAAAGAAAAATTAAAAACTATAATCTTGACTCAAAAACAAAATGATACTACTTTTGTTCAAGGTATCATTGGTAAAGAATTGCAAGAAGCAAATATTAAGGTTAAGGACCAAACCTTCCAAAGTATTTTCACTCAGTATATTAATAACCAAGAGACAACAACAACGACTGCAGATGAGACAACAACTGCAAGCGAAACAACTACTTCAAACTAAACTTTTAACTCTGCCTTTAGGTAGAGTTTTTTTGATGAAGATTGAAGTACAGAAAACATGGAGTCTAAGTCAAATTAAATGTTAGGACTACTTTTGACTCAGTTTATTATATGTAGAAATTCCTTCCTTTCATGTATAAGAGTTTTTTTCTAGTCTAAAAAATGGTATAATAGCTAGTAAAACTAGAAATGATGAAAGAAAACAAGATTTTCTATAGATAGATGGTGAAGTATGAAAATTAGTAAAAGGCACCTGCTGAATTATTCCATTTTAGTGCCATATCTACTCTTGTCTTTTTTAGGCTTGATAGTAGTTTATTCGACGACAAGTGCAACATTGATTGAAGAAGGTAAAAGTGCCTTTCAATTAGTTCGAAACCAAGGACTATTCTGGCTAGTCAGTTTGTTCCTTATCGCCTTAATTTATAAATTAAGATTAGGTTTTTTACGAAATGAACGCTTGATTTTTTATAGTCATGTTTTGCTGAGTTAATCTTTACTAGCTTTGGCTCGTTTAGTTGGGATTCCCAATCAATGGAGCTTATGGTTGGATTAAGGTTGGACCGATTACGATTCAGCCTGCTGAGTACCTAAAAGATTATCATTATTTGGTATCTTGCTCAACGTTTTTTTCTAAAACAACAAGAAGAGATTGGCAGTATATGATTTCCAAGTTTTGACACAAAATCAGTGGTTTCCGAGAGCTTTTAACGATTGGCGTTTTTGTTCTTTCTGGTAATGATTGGTAGTTTGGCTATTTTCCCAGACCTAGGAAATGCAACCATTTTACTATTGGTATCTATAATAATGTATACAATTAGTGGTATTGCCCATCGCTGGTTTGGAACTATCATAGGTTTGCTAATAGGAGCGTCTACCCTATCATTGACGGCTATTAAGTTTATTGGTGTTGAGAAATTTTCTAAAATCCCTGTATTTGGTTATGTAGCAAAACGTTTTAGCGCCTTTTTCAATCCCTTTGATGATGTCGCTGGAGCTGGGCACCAATTGGCCAATTCCTATTATGCCATGGTTAATGGTGGCTGGTTTGGTCTAGGTTTGGGGAATTCGATTGAAAAACGTGGCTACCTTCCAGAAGCCCACACGGATTTTGTCTTTTCTATTGTGATTGAAGAATTTGGTTTTGTTGGAGCAAGTCTTATTTTGGCTCTGGTTTTCTTCCTCATTCTACGTATCATTCTAGTTGGTATCAGAGCTAAGGATCCTTTCAACTCAATGATGGCTATTGGTATTGGTGGTATGATTTTAGTTCAGGTCTTTGTTAATATCGGTGGAATTTCAGGCTTGATCCCTTCAACGGGAGTAACCTTCCCCTTCCTGTCACAAGGGGGAAATAGTCTCTTTAGTTTTATCCGTAGCTATTGCCTTTGTTCTCAAATATTGATGCCAGTGAAAAACCGTGCAAAACTATACAGTGAAATGGGTTACCGTATCTAAAGACAGCTTAAACAAAGGAGAAAAAAATGTCTCTTCAAAAATTAGAAAATTATAGTAATAAAATCAGTTGTACAAAGAAGAAGTTCAAATCTTTGACAGAGTTGTTGGAAGACATCACTAAAAAAATATGTTGTCTCCTGAGACTTTTGACAAGATTATGCAATTGAAAGAATTGTCAACTAACGAAGACTATCAAGGTCTTAGATGAAATTAGTAACTAGTCTTTACAAATGATGAGATGGTCTACATTTCTAGTTACTTTTCAATTTTGCCCTTTTGATTAATATCTCAGAAGATGTTGACTTGGCTTACGAGATCAACCACCTAAATAACGTGGACCAAGATTATCTTGGTAAACTTTCAACAACCATTAAAATAGTTGCTGAGAAAAGAAAATGCTAGATGAAATTCTTGAACAGTTAAACGTGGTACCTGTTTTAACGGCCCACCCAACTCAGGTGCAACGTAAAAGTATGCTGGACCTGACCAATCATATTCATAATCTTTTGCGAAAATACCGTGATGTGAAGATGGGGCTTGATTAACAAGGATAAATGGCATAATGATCTCCGCCGTTATATTCAAATCATCATGCAGACGGACATGATTCGTGAGAAGAAACTAAAAGTGACCAATGAAATCACTAACGTTATGGAATACTACAATAGTTCCTTCCTTCAAGCCATGTCCGAACCTAATGCTGGAGTACAAACGTCTGGCTAAAAGAGCAAGGGATTGATTTGAACCAAGCCTAAAACCAATTACCATGGGTATGTGGATTGGTGGGAGACCGAGATGGAAATCCATTTGTAACTGCCGAAACTCTAAAACGTTCAGCAACGATTCAAAGTGAAGTTATTTTAAATTACTATATCAGCAAGATTTCTAGTCTTTACCTTAACTTTTCTCTCTCAACCAATCTTTCAAAAACAAGTAAAGCAGTAGAAGAGATGGCTGAACGTCTCAGATGACAATTCAGTCTTTCGAGAAAAGAACCTTATCGTCGTGCTTTTCCACTTTGATTCAATCTAAAATTAATTCAGACCTTGCTCAACTTAAAACAATGGTCTCTAGTTGGCTCTATCAGTAGATGAACGTCATCCTGTTGAGGTCTTTATTGGAAACTCAAGGTCATCAACAAGGAGTGATTTCAGATTACATCAGTAATCGTACTCTCAGGTGCTATTCAGGAATTAGCTGAAGATCGTGCTCCTTATTACGAAACAGTAGAAGAATTTAAAGATGATTTAAATACCATTCATGATTCATTGATTGAGAAATAAGGCAGAAGCTTTAATTACGGGTGAATTTGCTGAACTTTTTAGAAGCTGTAGAAGTCTTTGGTTTCTACTTGGCTTCTATCGATATGCGTCAAGATTCTAGTGTTCATGAAGCCTGTGTAGCTGAATTGCTTTAGCATCCGCTGGTATCAATGACCACTATAGTGAACTATCAGAAGATGAAAAATGTGACTTGCTTTTACATGAGCTGCTAGAAGATCCTCGCATTTTGTCTGCAACTCATACTGCAAAAAAAGTCTGAACTACTCGAAAAAAAGAGTTGGCTATCTTTCCAAAACTGCTCGTGAATTAAAAAGACCGCTTTAGGGAGAAGATGTCATTCGTCAAACCATTATCTCTCACGCAACTAGTGTGTCTGATATGTTAGAACTTGCCATTATGCTCAAAAGAAGTTGTCTTGTGGATGCTAGAAAAAGCGCGTGTTCAAATTGTTCCTCTGTTTGAGACTATTGAAGACTTGGACCATTCTGAAGAAACCATGAGAAAATATTTCTCACTCCCATTAGCTAAAAAAATGGATTGCTTCAAAAAAATAATTATCAGGAAATCATGCTTGGCTACTCTGATAGTAACAAAGATGGTGGTTATCTATCATCATGTTGGACCCTTTATAAGGCTCAACAACAACTAACAGCTATCGGTGATGAATTTGGTGTTAAAGTTACCTTCTTCCATGGACGTGGTGGTACTGTTGGTCGTGGAGGTGGACCAACTTATGATGCCATTGCTTCTCAACCGCTCAAGTCTATCAAAGGATCGTATCCGTTTGACCGAGCAAGGTGAAGTTATTGGCAAATAAATATGGTAAACAAGGATGCAGCCTACTATAACTTAGAAATGTTAGTATCTGCAGCCATCAACCGGATGATTACACAGAAGAAGAGTGATACCAATACTTCAAATCGTTATGAAGCCATTATGGACCAGGTAGTTAATCGTTCTTATGATATTTACCGTGAACTTGGTATTTGGAAATGAACATTTTCTATGACTACTTTCTTTGAATCAAGTCCAATCAAGAATATTTCAAGCTTTAATATTGGTTCTCGTCCAGCTGCTCGTAAAACCATCACTGAAATTGGTGGACTTTACGTGCTATTCCATGGGTATTCTCTTGGTCACAAAGTCGTGTTATGTTTCCCAGGTTGGTATGGTGTAGGTTCTAGTTTTCAAGGAATTTATTGACCAAGATCCACAAAAATATCGAATACCTTCGAGATATGTATCAAAACTGGCCATTCTTCCAGTCACTACTTTCTAACGTAGACATGGTCTTATCAAAATCAAATATGAATATTGCCTTTGAGTACGCTAAGCTATGTGAAAGCGAAGAAGTACAAGCAATCTATTACACTATTTTAGATGAGTGGCAGTTGACTAAGAATGTCATTTTAGCAATCGAAGGACATGATGATCTTTTGGCAGAAAATCCCTATTTGAAGGCTAGTCTAAACTATCGTATGCCTTACTTTAACATTCTCAACTATATCCAGTTGGAATTGATAAAGCGTCAACGTCGTGGTGAGTTATCTTCAGATGAAGAAAGATTAATCCATACAACTATCAACGGAATTGCTACAGGATTACGTAATTCGGGTTGATACAAGCAAGTTTTTCCAAAAACGTAGGGATTGGCTAAGTCTCAAGTTCAAGTTGGATAGCAAATAGCAATTTTTAACGTGACTTATAGCTCAAGTGTATTTTAGGATAGTTATTCATCCAATTATCAATGAAGGCGACTTCTTTAGGAGTCGTTTTCTTTTTTCTTTTAGGGAATCCTATACGAATCAGCCAATTGTGATTATCATTAGTTCCCCTTTCCCAAGAGGTATAGGGATAATTTAATGTCTACTCTTTCGATCAGCCAAGATAAGCACACAGTAGTTCTCCCTCTTGCAAACTGAACTGTAACGTTCTCATAATACTTATTTTCCATCGTAGCTTGTTGGAGTTCGAAAGATTTTCAGTAGCTATCTTTTAGTCTACTAAATAGATATATAATAAATTAGAATATTAAATTTATTGACAATACTTAAATATAGTGCTATTTTAGGTGTATAGGAAAAGGCTTACAATTACAAGTATAAAGATGAATCTGCTTATATTAGGAGAATAGTTATTGAGGATGGAGTAATAACTATTAGGCTGATGACTAAAATTATGAATAGGAATAAATGAGTATGAATAGGAAACAAAAAGTTGGTCATGGTATTGTTGTAGCCATTATTCTTTTATTGGGAGTGTTATTTTTCATCCAAAGACATTCTGCTTCGTCATCAAAACAATTTTCTATACAGTCAAATGTTGATTTTTATTTATTGGGATACCACAGTGTGGAGGGGTATAATTTTAAAGATAGTTCATTTGAGAAAGTTTCTGATGAAAAAATAGAGATAGTTAAGGGCCAGATTAATCAAGTTGTTAAGCGTGCAGAAATTTCCAATCGTTATTTGCTATTTTCTGAAGAAGGTCCACCCTTAGGTGTAGTGGGTAGAATAATATCAGTTGATTTTGAAACTGGGAAAATTCACTATAATAAGACCTCCGATTATGCTTTTTCATCAGCTGGCGTAAATCCAGACTATTATTTCACATCTGAAGCAAATACAGATGATAGTTTTATTGCAGTTTTTGATACAAATCTAAAGGAAGTAGATAAATATATTTTCAAAAATTCTGTTTTTGCTTCAGATTTTTCAAACGATGGTGATGATATCTACTTTTTGGGAGTAGAGGTTAACAGTAATGATAATTACCCAACCTACTTACATCATTTTTCACTAAAAAATCAAAAATTACAGTTTGAAAATAAAGAAATTCTCCATGAAGATCCAGAATTAACCTATTTTTTTGACAATAGCATTGTGAGAGGTAAGCAACTCTATTCAATTTCCGGTGGTTATCGAATTAACTCGACCAAGGAAAAAGTACTTTGGGGAAAAGTTTTTCACTATGATATGGAATCAGGACTTAAGGAATTTTTTGATTTAGATGAAATTGGGCCAGTTAATATTATTGAATTAGGAGAAAACTTGTTAGCAATTGAACATGAGAATAATGATTCAGGAAAAATTGCTTTCAGTCTATTTGATGTAACTAGTCATAAATCAACCTTTATCAATTTATCTCAATTTGGATTTTCAGCTGAAACAGACTACATAAAAGATATTAAGCTGATCAAGATAATATCTTATTAGTTTTAGCTGGTAATAAATTAATTGCATATGACATAAATGAAAATACTATCATTCTTGAAAAGATAGTTGATGAAGATATGTTTCATATTTGGTTAAAATAATTTGTAAAATTACGTAGAATTTTTGTAATGTTACATTGTAAAAGCTGATTTCTATAGTCCTATGATAAACTTATTTTTATTTAATTTTAACATTTTTTTTAAAAATAATTCATAAAATAACTTGACAAGCATTTTTATAAAAATGATATAATTTAACCATTCAGAAAGTAATCATTAAAATTTTTTAGAGAGTCTGTGGTTGGTGGAAACAGATAGATGGAGATGATGAAAATTGGGCTGAATGTTATTAAGAATTTGAAATCATAAGAATTCGGTGCGCACACCTTACAGTGCAACTCGTGAAGCGAGATTGAGAGATAGGGAGGATTCCCTATAATTGAGGTGGCACCGCGCATCGACGTCCTCACACAAGTTTTTTGTGTGAGGACTTTTTCTTTTGTTTAGGAGGTATATGATGGAATTTAAACGATGGCGACGCTTGGTAAATTTATATTGAAAGTGAAATGAACATTACGAAGTTAAAGTGAAATAAGGAGAAATAAATATGAATAAACGTTTAATTGGTATTATCGCAGCACTAGCACTTGTAGTTGGAGGAAGCTTGGTCTACTCTAACTTAATGAAACAAGATACTAAAACCGAGACAGCTAACAAAACAGCTAAGGTTGGTGTTCTACAGTTCGTCAGTCACCCATCACTCGACTTAATTTACCAAGGTATCCAAGATGGACTTGCTGAAGAAGGCTATAAGAGCGATCAAGTTAAAATTGACTTTATGAACTCGGAAGGTGATCAAAGTAAGGTTGCCACAATGAGTAAACAATTGGTGTCAAATGGAAATGATGTTGTTGTTGGAATTGCGACACCTGCAGCTCAAGGTCTAGCAAGTGCAACAAAAGACCTTCCTGTTATCATGGCAGCTATTACAGACCCAGTTGGAGCTAACCTTGTACAAAACTTGGAAAAACCAGGTGGAAACATCACAGGGGTATCTGACCATAACCCTGCTGAACAACAGGTTGAATTGATTAAAACATTAACTCCTGATGTCAAGACAGTTGGAGCTCTTTACTCAAGTAGTGAAGATAACTCTAAATCACAAGTTGAAGAGTTCAAAGCTTACGCTGAAAAAGCTGGTTTGAAAGTCGAAACTTTTGCAGTTCCATCAACTAACGAAATTGCTTCAACAGTAAATGTCATGACTGGAAAAGTAGATGCAATCTGGGTTCCAATTGACAACACAATCGCATCTGCATTCTCAACTGTAGTATCAAGTAACCAAACAGCTAAAAAACCAATCTATCCAAGCGCAACTGCAATGGTAGAAGCGGGTGGTTTGGCATCAGTGGTTGTTGATCAACACGACCTTGGTGTTGCTACTGGTAAGATGATCGCTAAAGTCTTGAAGGGTGAAAAACCTGCAGATACTCCAGTCAATGTCTTTTCAACTGGTAAATCAGTTATCAACAAAAAATTGGCTCAAGAACTTGGAATTACAATTCCTGAATCAGTTTTAAAAGAAGCTGGTCAAGTGATTGAATAAGAAAACGGGAGGAGTTGGAGACATCTCCTCCAATTTTTAAAAGAAGGAAATGAATGTAACATGATAATATCGATTATTTCACAAGGATTCGTCTGGGCAATTCTGGGTTTGGGAATCTTTATGACCTTTAGAATCCTTAACTTCCCAGATATGACAACTGAGGGCTCCTTCCCACTAGGAGGAGCAGTTGCAGTAACATTGATTACTCAAGGGGTTAATCCTTTTCTTGCTACATTAGTAGCTGTTGGAGCAGGTTGTCTTGCAGGTTTAGCAACAGGACTTCTCTATACAAAAGGTAAAATTCCAACACTCTTGTCTGGAATTCTAGTCATGACTTCTTGCCATTCAATCATGCTCATGATAATGGGAAGGGCTAACCTTGGTCTTCTAGGGACTAAACAAATCCAGGATGTTCTTCCATTTTCATCTGAAGTTAATCAATTACTGACAGGTTTAATCTTTGTGACTTTGGTTATCCTTCTTATGCTTTTCTTCCTAGATACTAAATTGGGACAAGCTTATATCGCAACAGGAGATAATCCAGACATGGCTCGTAGTTTTGGTATCAATACGGGACGTATGGAACTTATGGGCTTGGTCTTGTCAAATGGTGTTATTGCCCTTGCTGGTGCCTTAATTGCCCAACAAGAAGGTTATGCAGATGTTTCTCGTGGTATCGGGGTTATCGTAGTTGGGCTTGCTAGCTTGATTATCGGAGAAGTACTCTTTAAGAGTTTGACCCTAGCAGAACGTTTGGTTACTATTGTCGTTGGTTCTATTAGCTACCAATTCCTAGTATGGGGAGTCATTGCTCTCGGCTTTAACACAAGCTACCTTCGACTATATAGTGCTCTTATCCTAGCAACTTGTCTAGTCATTCCAACACTTAAGGATAAATACTTGAAAGGAGTCAAGTTAAGCAAATGACAGCGATTGTAGAATTAAGAAATGCCACAAAAATTGTGAAGAATGGATTTGATGAAGAAAAGATTATCCTAAACGATGTTTCGCTTGACATTTATGAACACGACTTCATCACAATCTTGGGTGGAAATGGTGCAGGAAAATCAACACTCTTTAATAGCATTGCAGGAACTTTACCTTTAACTAGTGGGACTATTCGCATCATGGGGGAGGATGTCACAAATTTCAGCCCTGAAAAACGGGCCAAGTATCTCTCTCGTGTTTTTCAAGATCCAAAGATGGGAACTGCACCACGTATGACAGTTGCAGAAAATCTCTTGATTGCTAAGTTTCGTGGAGAAAAACGTGGACTCTTTCCACGAAGACTCTCAGCTTACAAGGAAGAATTTCAAGCAACTATTGAGAAAGTCGGAAATGGTCTAGAAAAACACTTGGACACCCCGATTGAATTCTTGTCAGGTGGACAAAGACAGGCCTTGAGCCTCTTGATGGCAACCTTGAAGCGTCCAGAACTCCTTTTGTTGGATGAACATACAGCTGCTCTTGACCCTAAAACAAGTGTAGCCTTGATGGAATTGACAGATGACTTTGTCAGCAAGGATCATCTGACTGCTCTGATGATTACCCACCATATGGAAGATGCTCTCAAGTATGGAAATCGTCTTATTGTTATGAAAGAAGGACGAATCATCCAAGATTTAAACAAGGATGAAAAAGCCAAGATGAAGATTTCAGATTACTATCAACTGTTTGAGTAGATAATTTTTAAATCAAGTATCCTTAAAAACTTAGAAGTAAGATTTCTACTTCTAGTTTTTTTTGTTAAAGGGGGAGTTTGTCAAAAACGAGTCTTATTGTCGCCGTCTAAGATTTTATAGTATAATGATTATAAGCAAAATGTCTTATGAGTTGAGATTAAAATAAAGGATGCATGCTAGTTTTGACTTCTTCGAACTGTCGAATGGTTTAACTTCACTCTAAAATTGCCTGTCAAACAGATCGAACAGTCAAGATTTTTAAAAACTCAAGTATTCTAGACTTAGAATTGTTAGAATATAGGTGTATTTTAGGCATTAGAAGCTTCGAATAGCCAAATATTTTCTAAATATAAGCTATTTGACCCACATGAATACTCAAATCTTAAAAAATTAGGGTGTCAAAGAAAAAGAAGCCTACATCTCAACTATTTTTAACTTGGGCCAAATGTAAGTAAGGAAAAAGGTAGATGAAAAAATTTTTAAAAATCTTAGTCATAACGATTTTAGTTTTTCTAACTTTGTCTGGGCTATATCGTGTCTATCAAAAGAATTATTATAAAGGAGTGTATGAATCTTTAAGTAATGTCTTTTTAGAGATGAACTATGCAGAAACCCATAGTGGTATTTTACCTGGACTTGCTGATTTTAGTAAAGCCGTTGACGGAGGTGAATCATACCGCGATAAGGACATTACAGTTGGTATGAGTCTTGAATCAAGCTTGTCTGAAAGTGAAATTATATTAGTGTATGTAGGTATTGAAGAAACATTTCTAATTGAGTATAGACGATTGTTACCTAATAGTAGATACCTTTTTATTGATTATGATTATAGAGATAAGATGCTCAAACAAACTATTGAAATTTCGGAATCTGATCAATCATTAGCTTACGGGTTAATTGGTTATAATATAGAAGTGAAGAGGGGGAAAGAATCTGATTTAGAGCTACATTTAAAAAGTTCCTATAGTTTTAGCTCGACTAAAGGCTTACCAAATTTTCAGATAACAAATCCAAACGAAGTACTAGAGTATTTAAAGCCTTATGGGATTGATGAAGCTTGGATTAAAGAAAAATCCCACTTTATACTCTATGATGTCGTTCTAGAACGCTGGTTTAAAAATGGTAGTCATCGCTATTCGGTTGACAATCTTGGGGATGTAGAGATTGTGCCACTCAGTTTTTCTGAATAGGATGATGTACAAGCAATGGAGATGTTAAAAGAGAAGAACAATGTTGCTTATCAGTTTATCCAAGATTTAAGTAAGGAAAAAGATAGATGAAAAAAATTTTAAAAATTCTAGTCATAACGATATTAGTTTTTCTAACTTTGTCTGGTCTATATCGTTTGTATCAAAAGAATTATTATAAAGGAGTGTATGAATCTTTAAGTAATGTTTTTCTAGAGATGAACTATGCAGAAACCCATAGTGGTACCTTACCTGGCCTCGCTGATTTTAGTAAAGCCGTTGACGGGAGTCAATCGTTTAGAGATCCAGATTGGATAATTCCCATAGGACTTGATGCAGGCTTGTCTGAAAATGAAAGTTTAGAAGTGATTGTAGGTTTTGAAGAAACTTTTATTATTGAATACCAGCAACTGTTATCTGATGGGAGATTTCTTTATATAAAATATGACTACAATGATAAGAAACTCAACCAATCAGTCGAAATCTCAGATTCTAAATGGTCGGTAGCATATGACTTAGCTAGTTACAATATACTCCATAAGGATGAGGGGAAACTAGATTTGGAGGCATATAAAGAATTATCACGTCAGTCGAAAACAGGGGATTCGATACCTAATTTTTACCTAACAAATCCCAACGAAGTACTAGAGTATTTAAAACCTCATGGGATTGATGAAGCTTGGATTCACGAAAAATCTCACTTCATGCTCTATGATGTCGTTCTAGAACGCTGGTTTAAAAATGGTAGTCAACGTTACTCAGTTGAGAATCTTGGGGATGTAGAGATTGTGCCACTAAGTTTTTCTGAATAGAGTAGCTGAACTGATAGTAGATATAGTAGTGTTATATGAAATAAAAAATGTATCGGATGAAAAACAAAAATAATGAATCCGCTACTAGAACCTATGCCTTTTCATAAAACAAAGGAGAGAGGAAATGAATATTTTAAAACTACAGGAACAGATTGACAGTACGAAGTACTGGGATTCCTACGCATTAGACTTTAGAGCTTCATTTTTCGGGGATGAATGTAAACTCTATATCGAGATTGAAAATGCTAAAACGGATCAGTATTGTTGGGAGATAGTTTTCTATCGTTGTTTTAAGGTTGACTATGAGACGGATGCTGGTTGGACATGTTGGAAAAGTGAGACTGGTACAAGAAATTTCAATATGAAAGATATTCCTTTTGAAAATCTCATGTCTCACACTGTACATGACATTAGGCTTATCGAAGAGAAAAATGATATGATACAAGCTACAATCACTTTATCAAGTATGTTAATTAAGATTTTGTGCCAAGAAATTCAAGTCTCTAAGGTTTTAGTCAGAGAACAGAACTTCTTTTGGGAGCCTTAATTCTATTAACTTGAGGTAAATAAAATGACTTTTGAGGATTTAAGAGAACTCTTACTCTCGATAGCTGAGGAGGATGCGATTATTTCGACCTTATTTTCATTTTTTATTAAAAATAAAGGATATTCAACTCAGATATTAGAAGATATTATTTTTTATGGAGTGAAAATAGGTTGGTTTAAAATTGTTAATGTAGGAAATGATAATATTTCTTATACGGAAATCGAGTGGAGAATTGATAATGACTTCCAAGAAGTCGTTTTTTGCGATAATGATTTTGCTGTAAAGACTTTATTTACACAAGAGAGTGGAATTCCAGAATTATTCAAAAAGTTTATCTTATAATAGAATGCTCAATCAATTCCTGCTCTCTATTTAAAATCTATGACAGATTTGTTAGGATTGACTCCTAATCTCAGAATAATTTATAAATAGGATGTATGATAGTAAAAGCTATTACATGGCTTGATAAGGAAATTGGTGAAGTAGAGGTTATCGTGGAAGAAGAAAAATATGAAATTGAATGTTTTTTTATCTTTTTAAAATGAAAAAATAGGAGTCCAATCATATGGAACTAGGTAAATTTAATTTTGAAAATAAAGGTAGCTCTTTAGCAGAATTGGGTGTCGCAAGTTATGCGTATACATATCAAGATATGTTGGCCTATATAGACTGGATAGGGTCGAAAAAGTTTATTATTCTTGGTGGAGATGTCTACGTAGAAGGAGATAGAGGACTTGAATTAACTTATGATGGCTGGTATTATTCTCCTAAAAATAATGATAGCGATTCATTCCAGTCGATTTCTGTGGCAAAAGATTATATCAACCAGTATGTAGATAGTAATGGAGAAAATTTTTATTTTGCAATAGTCGTTTCAGAATAATAAGGAAGTGACGAAAATGTTTGCTACGCATATGAGCATTATAAAACGTTTAAACAAATAAAGTAGATTTGAAAAAATCATAGAAACTCAAATTCACTGGAGCTTTTTTAGAATTTTTGGAATACTGTCAACATTTTGGACATATTTTTTGGGAAAATTGAAGGCTAGCGCCCTTCAGTTGCTGAGGCCTTTCTACGTGATTATAAAATTCATTTTATAATCACGTAGAAAGAATATAGAAGTTGGTTGTTGATTTGGATACAAATCAAATTGTTCACTTTAATGATGTGAGATAGGAGAATACATGTTTAAAATTATAAAAAAAGAACGAAATCTATATGAACAGCTAATATATAATACCAACACAAAAGAATTAATTGCATTACCAATTAAAAATAGTGATATAACCTTTAGTTTTATTTATTTGTTTCTTGGTTTTAATTCTGAAGATATGGAATCTACTCAGTTATGGGGGTATCATCACGACTGTACCTGGATTAAGAAAAACTTGATTCCTCCTAAGGCAGATGAGGGTAGTATTTTACTTATCAACACAGACATTGAAGGTGGAGACAGTTTTCGAGTAAAGTCTGCAAATGATTGGGAAACATATTATGATGACAAAACGGGCTGGATGAAGATAGCTTCTAAGACGGAATACGAGAATCTTGATTCTGTAGAATTTTTTAAAGATACAATTGCTGAGATTGATAAGCAGGGAGAAATCCAGTCTTTTTGGTTACGACCCGAGTTTAAATAGTAGCTATACAAGTCGAAAAGGAAGCAAGATAAACTTGAGGATATCTGTATGAGATACATTAATTGATATTGAAGTATAGATAAGTCATGATAAACGTGCGTGATTTCAAGCAAATGCTTTTAAAGAAAATGTTAGTCTAGATTATGTAAAAAAAGCAGTATATAATAGTTTAGTTCCAAGTAAAGTGGTAGATTTAGGTCCGAATATCCAATCCTATAGTGGTAGACGAACGGATGCAGAATCCATGGAATACTTGAAGAAAAACTATCCAGATTCTTATAATTTTATTCGAAGTTTAGAAGAGGGTAAAAATGATTTGCACAATTATATTGATTAACAAGAAAGAGGTCGCTAAATGAATAAAAAAATGTTTTATACCTTATCTATAGGGGCATTTTTAATCATGCTACTACCGCTCGCTTTCATTTTTTTAAAGCCACGATATAGTAATGTTTTTGAAGAAATTTATCATGACGAGTACCATCATACTGTAGGGTCCTGGTTATCTCCAACAGCCTCTACTTTAGAATCTTTACCCGACATGGAAAAAAAACGTACAAGAGGCTTACTATACGGAGTAACCGGGGAAAACTACAAGAAAAATAGCTTACCTAAAAATATTCATAGTATTAATTACGTATTCGAATATCCTGATAATGAGTTGGGAAATGGGAATGTTTTAATTGTCATAAATGTTGATTTGCCCAACTCAGATATTTTGAAGGTTGAATACATGTATCAACATCAATCAAATCAACTAATTCAGAAAATAAGGATATTTTCAGATGATTATAAGCAAGAGTATCCAGTCGAACAATACATCACTCAAAACAAACTAGATGTAAAAGTATACACTGAAATTGCAAATGATATTTTGAAAAATAAACTTATTTCAGATTGGCTTTCCGTCTATCCTAGTCAATTTTCAGTTGAAAATTGGGGTAATGTAAAGATGATTAAGGAAAACGAAACAGATTAACAAAAAGTCTCACTTCATGCTCTATGATGTCGTTTTAGCACGTTAGTTCAAAGATGGTAATCAGGGTTAATCAGTTGACAGTCTTGGGGATGTAGAGATTATGCCGCTCAGTTTTATTGCTAACAAAAGCAGTCCAGATGCCCATATTCCATGGGATAAGTATGACTGAGTATTATTAAATAGAAATATAAATAGAAATATGAATATTGAACAAAAACAAAAAGAATTAGATTCAACAAATTATTGGGATGCACCTATTTACAATTTTATATATGTCCTATTTTTGGAGATGAAACTGTTATTGAGTATAGAGGATGATCAAAGAAAAAAATATTGGCGATAACCTTCCGTTTTTAGTGTGCGCAAAAGTAGAGTATAGCAACAGATGCTCTATGGACATGCATTGGAGAGATTATAATGTCAAAGAGTATGAAATAAAGACTCAACTTGCATCATTCCTGGTCAAGAAATTTCACGTTGCTTCAGTATGTATCAGGAGAATAAAAGATTTTTGTTGAAGTGCAAAGATGATATTGGTATTATGGATCATGACAATTGTTTGTCATGATATTCAGATAGAACATCTTGAGTTAAAGGATGCCCATTTCTTTTGGCAGGATAATGAAACAGTAGAATGAGTAAAGTGTAGCTAAACGGTTATAATAACCGATCGAAGCACAGCAAAAAACGTGTAATTTATTACTGAGTCTTGATAAATAGGAATGAAATGATGTTAAGTGTTGAATTGAGAATAGCGTTAGCAGATGTAAGCATGATAGATAGCTTATTGAATTTATTAGATGTTAGTCAGCAGATTGTTACTTCTCACTTTTATTATAAGAACCAGGAACTAAGTTACTCAAGTGCTATAAAGTGGGAGCAGTATTTTTCGAGTCCAGCTACTGGATATTTGCATGTGAGGCAAATATTTATAGGAAGAGTTGTTGAAGATGCGATGATTATTATTTCAGGAAATAACGTTATAGTTGATTTTATTATTGAGTTCCAAGTTGAATATATGACAGATGAGGATATAAATGATATAAAAAAATTTATCCTAAAATATAATCCAGATATTACAGATAAAGATATTGAAGTTATCTGTGAAGAGTATTAAGTTATTATCATTATTAAAAGTTAACTAAAACAATAAATTGGACGCCTATTTGAAATCGGCTGCTGGACTAGCACAGGTGTGGTCTGATCTAAATAATAAAGAAGTAGGAGCGTGGTCAATCATTAAAGATATCCCAAACAGATCATACCTTGATAATTCTGGGGATTCTGACATGATACAAGATGGAATCAATGATTATAAAGCTAAGAATCGAGGAAGATAAAATGAAAAAATCAAATTTAATGATTTTAATCATTTTGCTACTAACACTACCAGTTATACTTGTCTTGAGAAGTGTTTTTAAAGGAGATACAATCATTTACTCCGAATGAAGAAACAAGTGTAACAGTCAGAGGACACTCCGAGAGTTTGGACTCTATCATTCATCTGAGGGTAATTCCCGTTACTACAGATGGAAAGATAAAGCTTTTGCGAGGTGATGATTGGTTTGATCCTGAAAAAGGAATTGGATATAATATTAAGGATTCTCGGATTGAAACATATCGTTACAATGAAAAAACACAAAGCTGGGATGTAACGATGTTAGAGAATCCTCATAATGGCATTGGTGTCGATCGCGAAGGTATTATCATGGATCCACCTCAAAATGCACTTTTTTCGTTTGCTTCAAAGAAAGATTTCAAGATTAGAATTAAGAATGTATCGGATACAAGGATTGAGTTTAAAAATAGAAGTGACTTATGACTAAAGCAAGTGAAATAATGCTAGTTTCATTCAAATTTGAATTATAGAAGCTCATAAGATAGTTTCAAAATAGAGTTAGCTCAATGAAGCTAGCCTGTTTTGTAAACTTAGAATGTATTAAAGTTAAGAAATATGAGATATTGACTATTTACGAGCAAGATATTTTGATAATCAGAGAGGTACTTTCTTAACAGAGGATAGTTACCCAGGTGAGGACACGGATTCTCTCAGTCAGAACCGTTACAGCTATGACTAGCTTTCCAATTTTTTTAACAAATATTAGAATTTTTTTCTCAGAAGATCCACTTTTACATGATAGGTGGAAATATATGAAATAGAAGCATGTAAAAGGTATGAAATGGTTTACTTTTTTTCAGAAATAAGCTATACTAGTTAGAGTAAACTGTGATAAAATGGAGGTATTGTCTATGGTTGACAAGAGAGTCATCGAAGAAATCAAAAACAATACCAATATTGTCGAAATCATAGGAGAAGTAATTTCTTTACAAAAATCTGGACGGAACTTTTTAGGGCTCTGTCCTTTTCATGGTGAAAAGACCCCTTCCTTTAACGTAGTTGAAGATAAGCAGTTTTACCACTGTTTTGGTTGTGGCCGTTCTGGAGATGTCTTTAAATTCATTGAAGAATATCAACAAGTAACCTTTGCGGATGCAGTAAGGATTTTAGGTGAGCGTCTTGGGATGCACCTCGAAGCTCCTGTCCATAACACTGCTCCACATTCGTCACCACACCAAAACCTCTATGATATGCATGACAAGGCTGCACGCTTTTATCATGCTATTCTCATGACGACAAAGATGGGTGAAGAGGCAAGAAACTATCTCTATAAACGTGGTTTGACCGATGATGTCATTAAACATTTTATGATTGGTTTAGCCCCTGCTGAACGTTCTTATCTCTACCAACGTTTAGCTGATGATTATAGCGAAAAGGACTTGCTGGATTCGGGTCTGTTTTATCTTTCTGAGAGTAATCAATTCTTTGATACCTTCCATAACCGGATTATATTTCCACTCTCTAACGATCAAGGTAAGGTAATTGCTTTCTCTGGACGGATTTGGCAAGAGACAGATTCTCAAACTGCCAAGTATAAAAATAGTCGAGCGACGGAGATTTTTAACAAGAGTTACGAATTATATCATTTGGATAGGGTAAAAAAAGGCTCAGGTAAAGCTCCTGAAATTTATCTGATGGAAGGTTTTATGGATGTCATTGCAGCCTACCGTGCTGGTATTGAAAATGCAGTAGCTTCCATGGGAACGGCCTTGACTGCTGAACATGTCGAACATCTCAAACGCTTTACTAAAAAAGTGATTATCACTTATGATGGTGATAAGGCAGGACAAGCAGCAACTGCTAAAGCACTAGAGGAATTGGGAGATTTACCTGTTCAAATTGTCCAGATTCCTGATGCAATGGATCCTGATGAGTATTTACAAAAGAATTCTCCAGAGGACTTTGGCTTATCTCTTTAGTCAAATACTCGAATCAGTCCGATTGAGTTTCTATATTCATCATTTACAAACCTAGTAATAGTGAAAATCTGCAAGCGCAGATTGAGTTTTCATTGAGAAAAATTGCACCTCTTATCGTCAAAGAACCTTCTATCACAGCCCAGAACACCTATATTCATCTGTTGACGGATCATTTACCATCATTTTGATTATCAACAAGTTGAGCACATTATCAATGAAAGTCGTGTCAGACAAAAGACAGGAGAAAAAGTCAGCAGGTTGTTAATCCGACACCAATTACTATGTCGGTTTCTAAACAATTGACGGCAGTCATGAGAGCTGAAGCACATATTCTTTATCGTATGATGGAGCATCCCCTTGTAGTTGAATGATTATCGTTTGAGAGATGATTTTTGTATTTGAGACACCCAGAGTTTCAGACCTTGTATGGACTCTTGATTGATAATGGTTCGATTTCTTCTGAAGATTTGGCAAATCAGACCTAGAGAGGTGGAAAAGTGCTTGGTACCAAGTGCTAGCCTTGGATCTACCTTCTGAGATGTCTCCAGAAGAACTAAAGGAAGTGGAAGAGTCTCGTAATCGTGCTCTTTCTGAAATCAACAAAACTTTGCAAATTAAAAAAAGAAAGTTCAGGAAGCTAGTCATGTAGGCGACACAGATGCTGCTTTAGAAGAGCTTGAACGCTTAATTGCCCAAAAAAAGAAGAATGGAGTAAGAATGGCAAACAAAAACAAAAATGAAGTAACAACCTTTTGATGTCCAAGTTGCAGAATTTATTCGTAACCATAAGAAAAACTGGGTACTAGCGACAGATGATGAAATTAACAATGTCCTTGTAATTCCTTTTGCTCTTGATGTAGAAGGCATTGAGAATCTTTTGCAACGGATTCAAGATGCAGGTATTTCAATCACTGATAACGAAGGAAATCCGAGTGAACGTGTCTTAAGTACAGAGGAAGAACCAGAACTTAGCGATGAAGACTTAATTGGTTCAACATCTGCCAAAGTCAATGACCCTGTTCGTATGTACTTGAAGGAAATTGGTGTCGTACCTCTTCTTACTAACGAAGAAGAAAAAGAATTAGCTCTTGCTGTTGAAGCAGGAGATGTTGAAGCGAAACAACGTCTAGCAGAGGCTAACCTTCGTTTGGTAGTCTCTATCGCGAAACGCTATGTTGGACGTGGTATGCAATTCCTTGACTTGATTCAAGAAGGAAATATGGGATTGATGAAGGCCGTTGATAAGTTTGACTACTCTAAAGGATTCAAATTCTCAACTTATGCAACTTGGTGGATTCGTCAGGCTATTACGCGTGCCATTGCTGACCAAGCTCGTACCATCCGTATCCCAGTTCACATGGTTGAAACTATCAATAAATTGGTTCGTGAGCAACGTAATCTTCTTCAAGAATATGGACAAGAACCAACTCCTGAACAAATTGCCGAGAAAATGGATATGACCCCTGACAAGGTTCGTGAAATTTTAAAGATTGCGCAAGAACCAGTTTCTCTTGAAACACCTATTGGTGAAGAGGACGATAGTCATCTTGGTGACTTTATCGAGGACGAAGTGATTGAAAATCCAGTGGACTACACCACTCGTATCGTCTTGCGTGAGCAGTTGGATGAAGTTCTTGACACCTTGACTGACCGTGAAGAAAATGTATTACGTCTTCGTTTTGGTCTAGATGACGGTAAAATGCGTACTCTAGAAGATGTTGGTAAAGTCTTCAACGTTACTCGTGAGCGTATTCGTCAGATTGAGGCAAAAGCATTGAGAAAACTTCGCCAGCCTAGTCGTAGTAAACCACTTCGTGACTTTTATTGAAGATTAGAAATTGGAGGATTGACTATGGCTTATACTGAAGAGCAAATTGAAACTATCAAAACGAAAATCTTATCTGCTCTAGAAGAAGTTATCGACCCAGAATTAGGAATCGATATCGTCAACCTAGGTCTGATTTATGAAATTCGATTTGATGGTGATACCGGTGATACTGAGATTGATATGACCTTAACGACTATGGGTTGTCCATTAGCAGACCTCTTGACCGATCAAATTTATGATGCTATGACAGATGTACCAGAGGTTACTAACGTTGAAGTGAAATTAGTTTGGTATCCAGCTTGGACGGTTGAAAAAATGAGTCGCTATGCTCGTATCGCTTTAGGTATTAAATAGAATGATATAAAAAAAGAGAAATAGTATAAGTGTTAGGAAATTCCCTAGCTTTTATGCTATCTCTTTTTTAATTTGCTGATTTTCTTTCAATAAAATGATATAATGGATAGTATGGAAAAAGAGAAATTACGCATCAACATGCTAAGTTCGAGTGAAAAGGTAGCAGGACAAGGTGTTTCTGGAGCTTACCGTGAACTTGTGCAACTTTTGAAACGTGATGCGAAAGACCAACTAATTGTAACGGAGAATCTTCCTGTAGAAGCTGATGTTACTCACTTTTCATACAATCGACCTTCCTTATTATCTGTCAACTTTTCAAAAGAAGCGTTCGGGTCGTAGGGTTGGTTATGTCCACTTCTTGCCTGACACCTTAGAAGGTAGTTTGAAAATTCCGTTCTTCTTAAAAGGGATTGTTAAACGCTACGTATTTTCTTTTTATGACCGTATGGAACACTTGGTTGTGGTTCAATCCTACTTTTATCGAAGATTTGGTTGCAGCTGGTATTCCTCGTGAAAAGGTGACCTATATTCCTAACTTTGTTAACAAAGAAAAAAATGGCATCCCACTTTCTGCAGAAACAAAGTAAGTTCAACTGCGACAAGATATGGGTCTTGATGAAAATCAATTTGTAGTGAGTAGGAGCTGGGCAGGTTCAGAAAGCGTAAAGGGAATCGATGATTTTCATTACCTTGCTGAGCACTACCGCATAGTCACCTTTATTTGGGCTGGAGGCTTCTCATTTGGTGGGATTACAGATGGTTATGAACGCTATAAAAAAATCATGGATAATCCTCCAGAAAATCTGATTTTCCCTGGAATTGTTGAGCCAGAACGGATGAGAGAACTGTATGCTTTGGCAGATCTTTGTTCCTACTACCCTAGCTATAATGAGTTATTTCCCGATGACTATTTCTAGAAGCTGCGAGTTGTGAGGCTCCCGATTATGCTTCGGGACCTTAGATCTTTATAAGGTGATTTCTAGAAGGAAATTATAGACCAACCACTGATGTCGAAGAGATGAAACACGCTATTATGGAATATCGAGAGCATCCAGAAGCTTTGAGAGAATTAAAGAGATAAAGGCTAAGAAATATTTCAAAGAGAATACTCAGAGGAGCATCTTCTTGAAATATGGCTAAAATTCTATCGAGAGCAAGCGGCTTTTAGGAAAAAAATGAGGTAGTATATGCGAATTGGATTTATTTACAGATACTTATTTCCCACAGGTTTCGGGTGTTGCAACCAGTATTCGAACTTTAAAAAAACGGAACTTGAGAAAAGCAAGGGCATGCAGTCTTTTATCTTTCACGACGACAGATAAAGATGTCAATCGCTATGAAGATTGGCAGATCATATCGAATTCCAAGTGTACCTTTCTTTGCTTTTTAAAGATCGACGTTTCGCTTATCGTGGATTTTACGAAAAGGCTCTTTAGAAATTGCTAAACAATACAAACTCGATATCATTCATACGCAGACAGAGTTTTTCTCTCGGTTTATTGGGAATGTTGGATTGCTCGAGAGTGAAAAATTCCAGTCATTCATACATACCATACCCAGTACGAGGATTATGTTCACTATATTGCTAAAGGGAATGTTGATTCGTCCAAGCATGGTCAAATATCTTAGTTCGAGGCTTTTTTTGCATGATGTTGATGGTGTCATATGTCCAAGTGAAATTGTGCACGATCTTTCTGTCTGATTATAAGGTCAAAAGTTGAAAAAGCGAGTCATTCCTACAGGGAATTGAACTTACTAAGTTGAAACGACCCTGAGATTGGTCCTGAACACATTAGAGACTTAAGGGATAAAACTAGGGTATCCAACGAAGACGAAAAAGATGCTTCTAAGTCTTTCTCGAGTTTCTTACGAGAAAGAATATTCAAGCTGTTCTAAAGCGTTTTCCAGATGTCCTAAAAGGAAGCACTAAAAATGTTAAACTGGTTGTAGCTGGGAGATGGACCTTATTTAGACAATCTTAAGGAGCAAGCTAGAAATTTAAAAATTCAAGATTCTGTTATCTTTTACAGGTATGATTCCGCCAAATGAGACAGCACTTTATTATAAGGCAGCTGATTTCTTCATATCGGCTTCGACAAGTGAGACTCAGGGATTGACTTATCTGGAAAGTTTAGCTAGTAAGACACCTGTTATTGCTCATGGTAATCCATATTTGGATAATCTCATTAATGATAAAATGTTTCGGAACTCTTTATTATGAGGAAAGGGACTTGGCAGGAGCTATTCTTGAGGCTTTACTTGCTACACCCGGATCAATGGATGCAAAAAAACTACTTGGCTGAAAAAAATTATATGAAATTTCTGCTGAGAAATTTTTGGTAGAAGAGTCCATGAATTTTTATCTAGACGTCATTATTTCAAATAATTTTTGCCAAAAGGAAATAGGAGCTGACGAACCTGTTACAAAAACGTATTTTAAAGACAGTCTTCTATATTCCGCAACAGGCTGTTACTATGCCAGTTAAAGGTTCGAAGCGTATGCTTTAAAAGCATCTAGAAAACAATTAAGAAATTTAAGAAAATATTTAAATGATTAATCAAATCAAAGAAAGGAAATATAAAAATATGCAAAAAGAAATTTATGAGAAGTGGTAGAGACCAAAAAAATCGGTGGTGTATGCGCTGGTTTAGCACATTATTTTGATATTGACCCTACAATCGTACGTGTTATTTGGGGAGTTTTGGCTTTCTGTTATGGCGCAGGACTTATTGCTTACTTGATCTTGTGGGCAATCGCTCCTGTATCTGATGAGTATTAATATTAGAGTATTAGAGTAAAGGAGAAAACATGGCATTCGGTGATAATGGTAAACGTAAAAAAACATTCTTTGAAAAACTTACAATGTTTGTCGTATTAATCATGTTGTTTGTTACTTTAGCCGGTATTTTTGCAACTGCAATTGGTGTATTTAGTAGATTTTAAAATACTAGTTAGAGGATCAAATTGTATTAGTTGGTGACTGGGATTTTCCCAGCCCTTTTTAAAGTGAGAAAAGAATATGAGTATGTTTTTAGACACAGCCAAGATTAAAGTAAAGGCTGGTAATGGTGGCGATGGCATGGTTGCCTTTCGTCGTGAAAAATACGTCCCTAATGGTGGACCATGGGGCGGTGATGGAGGACGTGGTGGTAACGTTGTTTTCGTTGTAGACGAAGGTTTACGTACCCTTATGGACTTCCGTTACAATCGTCATTTCAAGGCCCAATCAGGTGAAAAAGGGATGACAAAAGGAATGCATGGCCGAGGGGCAGAAGACTTGATTGTCCGTGTACCTCAAGGGACAACCGTGCGTGATGCAGAGACTGGGAAAGTTCTCACTGATTTGATAGAGAACGGACAAGAGTTCATCGTGGCTCACGGTGGTCGTGGTGGTCGAGGAAATATCCGTTTTGCAACACCTAAAAATCCTGCGCCAGAAATCTCAGAAAACGGAGAACCTGGTCAAGAACGTGAATTACAGTTAGAACTTAAAATCCTTGCGGATGTAGGTTTGGTTGGATTCCCATCTGTTGGTAAATCAACACTCCTTAGCGTGATTACCTCTGCTAAGCCAAAAATTGGTGCCTACCACTTTACGACAATTGTACCAAATCTTGGTATGGTTCGTACTCAGTCCGGTGAATCCTTTGCCGTTGCAGACCTTCCTGGATTGATTGAAGGTGCTAGCCAAGGTGTTGGTTTGGGGACCCAGTTCCTTCGCCATATCGAGCGTACTCGCGTTATTCTTCATATCATTGACATGTCAGCTAGTGAAGGACGTGATCCTTATGAGGACTATTTAGCAATCAATAAGGAACTTGAATCTTATAACCTTCGTCTTATGGAGCGTCCACAGATTATTGTTGCCAATAAAATGGATATGCCTGAGAGTCAAGAAAACCTTGAAGAATTCAAGAAAAAATTGGCTGCTAATTATGATGAATTTGAAGAATTGCCACCAATCTTCCCAATTTCAGGTTTGACTAAGCAAGGTCTTGCACCTTTATTAGATGCAACGGCTGAACTTCTTGATAAAACACCAGAATTTCTTCTATATGATGAGTCAGAGATGGAAGAAGAGGCTTACTATGGCTTCGATGAGGAAGAAAAACCATTTGAGATTGGTCGTGACGATGATGCAACTTGGGTTCTTTCAGGTGAAAAACTCATGAAACTCTTTAATATGACTAACTTTGACCGTGATGAGTCTGTCATGAAATTTGCGCGTCAGTTGCGTGGTATGGGAGTTGATGAAGCTCTTCGTGCTCGTGGTGCTAAGGACGGCGACCTTGTCCGTATTGGAAAATTTGAGTTTGAATTTGTAGACTAGGAGATAGCTATGGGTGATAAACCAATATCTTTCCGAGATGCTGATGGAAATTTTGTTTCTGCTGCAGACGTCTGGAATGAAAAGAAATTAGAAGAACTTTTTAATCGCCTCAATCCCAATCGTTCATTGAGACTTACGAGAATGAAGAAACAAGCTGAAGAAAAAAAATAAGAATAAAAGAACCCGTGATATTTGTATTACGGGTTTTCTGGTTATCTAACTATTTTTGATCTGGGATTTCAAGACTAGATTGCGCAAGGTCTACAGTTAATTGATAGTCTGTATTGTCACGTATTGTAATCTCAAAGTCAGTAGTATAAAGAACGAGTCGGAGAGTATCACCTTTTCTTAGTTTGTAAATTGTTGGTTGGAGTTCAAATTGGAATTCCATCCATTCATCTGGTTTAACTTCTTCAATTTTCAATAAATCATGACGATTTTGGAGGTTGAGGTAGCCTTTGGTAATAACACGTTGGGCATTTGGGCTAAATGGTAGCTCGCAAAGGTTTTCCAGCATATGGTAACGACCATTATCAATAGTACGAGCAGACAAGACTCCAGGATAAGGTTGAAGGTATTTCTTTTGACCAAGTTCGAGAAGTTGAGCAGAAAGAAGACCTTTATTGGTACTTGACTTGAGACGAAGGTTTAGTTTAACACGACCATTGATATGAAGATCTTCAGTCACTGGAAGATCAATGGTAATCTGATTCACCTTACCTTGATACAATTCATTATTAAAAGGTTTGGTAAGTCTTTCCAAATCGTTCGAAGTCAGAATCTTGGTAATGAGTTTTCAATGACAGCTTCCTCAGTACCTAAAGAGAAAGATTTTATGTTCAACTTGATTACCAAAATCTTCAAGTGACAGCCAAGTTTGAGGATTAGTATTATCTTGCCAAACGACTTTTGGAAGTTGGTACTCAGTGTTTTGACCCAATAATTTCTGCGTCAAAAGAGCATTCATGGATTCACGGAAATCAATAGACTGCCAGTTGTTCATATAAACATGTGCACCGTTATGGTAAAAAGAGATGTTTCTTAATATTGCTTGGAAGAGCATTGAAACATTTGATAGACATGAAGTGGTTTCACATTCCAGTCTTGTGAACCGTGGGTAAAGACAACTTCAGCCTTAACTTTTTCAGCATTAAGAAGGTAGTTTCTGTCATGCCAAAATTGGTTATAATCTCCCAGTTTTACGGTCTAGATTTTTCTTGAGTTCTTCTATTGAAGCTTTATGAGCCTCGTTTCCACGAATAAAGTCACCAGCTAAAGAGATTACGAGAATAAGTTAATTCATCTAATGAATCGAAGTCCTCTCCAGGATAGCCGCCTGGGCTTGTCACAAGACCATTTTCACGGTAATAGTTGTACCATGATGAGATACCTGCTTCAGCAATAATGACTTCTAAACCATCAACTCCTGTAGTAGCAAGACCATTAGACATTGTTCCTAGGTAAGAAAGACCAGTAGTTGCCACTTTACCATTTGACCAATCAGCTTTTACTTGACGTTTACGACTATGATCCGTAAAGGCACGACAACGACCATTTAGCCAATCGATAACATTCTTATAAGCTTCAACTTGGCGGTAATCTCCGTTGGTCATCTAAACCTTGTGAATCTTTGGTACCAATACCTGATACGTAGATATTGGCAAATCCTCTTGGAAGGAAGTAGTCGTTAAGTGTGTAGCTACTATTGATATGAGTGAGTTTTTCTTCAGCTTCAGAAACAAGTTCAGCATCCCCAACAGGTTCAACCAAGTCCAGGGTTGGATTTTCTAACGTAATTTCATGTGGTTCCTTGACTTCTAGTTCGGCTTCCATCTTATAGAGAGCCTTATCGCTTGCTTTGTCATTGGTTCCTTGATGGTATGGACTTGCTGTCATGACAGCTGGAATCTTTCCATTGTATGCTGGACGAATGATATTTACCTTGATGAGGTCAGGTAGACCATCTTTATCAGAATCAACACGAGTCTCTACATAAACTACTTCACGAATGACATTGTTAGTATTGAAGGTTGCCAAACTCTTTGCCATTGAAGTAGTGATAGTTATTGTCCTCAGAAATAAATCCATCACTAACTAACTGATCGATAAGGGTGTTCCCTTTTTTAGTGCGTGTATTTAAAAGCTGATAGAAATTGTCGATTAAATCTCCGTAAACGATCGGAAACGCTGTTTCTTTGTGAAAAGCAAGACCATCTTCAAAGTCTATTAAGTAACTGAAACCAAGCAATTGAAAGGCAACAGTGTAGAAAATTTCTGCTGTCAATTCACGGTCTGAATTGAAGAAAGTGAGTAAATCTGTTTCTTTATCAACTGCTAAAGTAGTGAGGGGATAATCCGTATTTTTATAATTAAAAAAACAAGTTCTAACAAAAGCTTCAAACTGTTCTTTTTCTGAAGCTGAAAGATCAAGCTTAAATCCAAGCTCAGATAATTCTTGTAAAGCTTGTTGGTTTGTAACGGGATAATAACTAAATTGATTAAAACGCATGGATATCTCCTTTTAAAGAATCATTTCAAGAGTCATTATATCAAAAAATCATAGAAAATAACAGAAAGAGTAGAGTATGTCTGATAGTCAGGTATGATAAGAGAGTGATACTAAAACATGGACAATTTTCATTTTTTGAGTATCCTATAAGGATATGCTATACTAGATATATGTTAGATTTGGAGAAATATGGCGTGACCATGTGGGAAGAGGAGAAAATTCTCTCTTTCCGTCAAAAACTTTTAGCCTGGTATGATGAAAATAAGCGGGACTTTACCTTGGAGAAGGAGCTAAGAATCCCTTATCATATCTGGGTGTCTGAAATCATGTTGCAACAGACCAGAGTTGATACCGTCATTCCCTATTATGAACGTTTTCTAGAATGGTTTCCGACTGTAGAGAGTTTAGCAAATGCACCTGAAGAACGCTTATTAAAGGCTTGGGAAGGTCTTGGATATTATTCGCGTGTTCGCAATATGCAGACTGCTGCTCAGCAGATTATGAATGAATTTAATGGAGAATTTCCTTCAACTTACGAAGGTATTTCAAGCTTGAAAGGGATAGGTCCCTATACAGCCGGAGCTATTTCAAGTATTCCTTTTAATCTTCCACAACCAGCAGTTGATGGGAATGTCATGCGTGTTTTGGCTCGTCTATTTGAAGTCAATCATGACATTGGAAATCCAAGCAACCGCAAGATATTTCAAGCCATGATGGAAATTTTGATTGATCCAGATCGTCCAGGTGATTTTAATCAGGCTTTGATGGATTTGGGTTCAGATATTGAGGCACCCGTTAATCCGAGGCCAGAAGATAGTCCAGTTAAAGATTTTAGTGCTGCCTATCAAAATGGAACAATGGATCGCTATCCTATTAAAGCGCCAAAGAAAAAGCCAGTTCCCATCTATCTTAATGCTTTAGTTGTTCAAAATGGTAAAGGACAGTTTTTACTAGAAAAGAATGAAAGCGAAAAGTTACTAGCTGGATTTTGGCATTTTCCCTTGATTGAGGTTGATGAATTTTCAAAAAATGAAGAACTAAATCTCTTTAATCAGGTAGCTGAACCATCTATTCAACTTGGGCCATCACCGCAAGAAAGTTTTGAGCAGGATTATGATTTAGAAGTTGAGTGGCAGGATAGTCATTTCGAAGAAGTCAAACATATCTTTAGCCATCGAAAGTGGCATGTACGAATCCTATCCGGGCAAGTAGTTGATAGCAAAGAATATTGTGATAAAGAAGTCGTTTGGTTAACTCCAGAAGAGTTTGACCTCTATCCACTAGCAAAACCTCAACAAAAAATTTGGCAAGCATATTTAAAAAAAGATAGGGTAATACCAGTCTTTCGTGTCTTCTTTGCATTTTTTTGGTATAATTGATATAAGGAAAAAGGTGACTATATGAAAAAAATATTGATTGTAGATGATGAAAAACCAATCTCAGATATTATTAAGTTTAATATGACCAAGGAAGGTTATGAGGTTATTACAGCTTTTAATGGACGTGAAGCCATCGAATTGTTTGAAGCTGAGAAACCAGATATTATTATCTTGGATTTGATGCTTCCAGAAATTGATGGTCTTGAAGTTGCTAAAACGATTCGCAAGACAAGTAGTGTTCCAATTATCATGCTTTCAGCAAAAGATAGTGAGTTTGACAAGGTTATTGGTCTTGAGCTTGGAGCGGATGATTATGTACCAAGACCATTTTCAAACCGTGAACTACAAGCGCGTGTTAAAGGCCTTCTTCGTCGTACGGAGTTAGTACTGCAGTGGATAACCAAGAAGAAGATACAAAATTACAAAGTCTTAAAATCGGGGATTTAGAGATCCTCCCAGACGCTTATGTAGCGAAAAAATATGGAGAAGAATTAGAGTTAACTCACAGAGAGTTTGAGTTGTTGCATCACTTAGCTTCTCATCTTGGTCAAGTTATTACCCGTGAACATCTCCTTGAGACCGTTTGGGGTTATGATTATTTTGGTGATGTTCGTACTGTCGATGTTACCATTAGACGTCTACGTGAGAAGATTGAAGACACACCAAGTAGACCTGAATATATCTTAACTCGTCGTGGTGTGGGTTATTATATGAGAAATAATGATTGATATAATTAAACAAACAATTTTAACCAGAGATTTCGTCTTTGTACTCATATTTAATTGGTTTTTATTATAGCTGTCAGCTTTTCTCTTGCTTGAAAGGCCGTAGAGATAATATTCGACTCAAACAGTTAAATCAAAAAGATTAAAAGATTTAATTGCGGGTGATTATTCTCAGGTATCTAGATATGCAGGGGTATACTGAAATCACTAACATTACGAAATAATCTCAATGACTTTGTCTGAAGTTATTCGTCTAACTCAAGAAAACCTTGAGCAGGAAAGTAAAAAGATTGCATAGTATCCTATCATATATGACTGATGGGAGTTCTTGCAACCAATCGTCGTGGTCAAATCACTCATGATTAATGATATGGCTAAAAAGACAACTTAGGGGTTGAAAAGTGATGACGCGCTCAATCAGAACATTTTTAGAGTTACTCAAGATTGAAGATGAGTACGAGCTTAGAGACTTAATTACGCAAAGTCCTGAAATGATGATTTATTCCCAAAGATGTAAATGGGGAGTATATTAGTTTGCGTGTGCGTTTTGCCTTGATTCGTAGAGAGTCTGGCTTTATCTCTGGTTTTGGTAGCAGTTCTACATGATACGACTGAACAAGAGAAGGAAGAACGCGAGAGAAGGCTATTTCGTTTCAAACGTTAGTCATGAATTGCGAACTCCATTGACCAGTGTAAAATCTTACCTAGAGGCCTTGGATGAGGGTGCATTATATGAACCTGTTGCTCCTGATTTTATCAAAGTATCTCTAAATGAGACCAACCGTATGATGCGAATGGTAACGGACCTCTTGCATCTTTCGCGTATTGATAATGCAACTAGCCATTTAGATGTTGAATTGATTAACTTTTACAGCTTTCATTACGTTTTATCCTAAACCGTTTTCGATAAGATGCGATCTCAGGATCAAGAAAAGAAATACGAGTTAGTTCGAGATTATCCGATTACATCGGTCTGGATTGAAATTGATACAGACAAGATGACTCAGGTAATCGATAATATTCTTAACAATGCCATCAAGTATTCGCCTGATGGTGGAAAAATTACGGTTAGCTATGAAAACCACTGATGACCAGATGATTTTATCTATTTCGGACCAAGGACTTGGGATTCCTAAAGAAGATTTACCGAAGATTTTTGACCGTTTCTATAGGGTTGATAAGGCTAGAAGTCGTGCCCAAGGTGGGACTGGTTTAGGTCTTGCTATAGCAAAAGAAATCATCAAACAACACAATGGATTTATCTGGGCTAAGAGTGAATACGGTAAGGGTTCTACCTTTACCATTGTTCTTCCTTATGATAATGATGCTGTAAAAGAAGAAGTATGGGAGGATGAAGTAGAAGACTAGAATGAGTGAAACAGGCTTTAAATATAGTATTTTAGCATCGGGTTCTAGTGGAAATTCCTTCTATCTAGAAACCCCTAAGAAAAAGATTTTAGTAGACGCAGGATTATCTGGTAAAAAAATTACAAGCTTATTGGGTGAAATCAATCGTGAAGCCAGAAGATTTGGATGCTATTTTGATTACGCATGAGCATGCTGACCATATACATGGTGTCGGAGTTTTAGCCCGTAAGTATGGCATGGATCTTTACGCCAATGAAAAGACCTGGCAGGCTATGGAAAATAGTAAGTATTTAGGTAAAGTTGACTCTTCACAAAAGCATATCTTTGAAATGGGGAAAACCAAAACATTTGGAGATATCGACATTGAGAGTTTTGGAGTTAGCCATGATGCAGTTGCTCCCCAATTCTACCGTTTTATGAAGGATGACAAGAGCTTTTGTTATGCTGACGGATACAGGTTATGTTAGTGACCGTATGGCTGGCATTGTCGAGAATGCAGATGGTTACTTGATTGAGTCTAATCATGATGTGGAAATCCTGAGAGCTGGATCTTATGCTTGGCGACTCAAACAACGCATCCTGTCTGACCTTGGTCACCTCTCAAATGAAGATGGAGCAGATGCCATGATTCGCACACTAGGTAATCGTACCAAGAAGATTTACCTAGGACATCTATCTAAAGAGAATAATATCAAGGAGCTAGCCCACATGACCATGGTCAATCAGTTAGCTCAAGCAGATCTAGGAGTAGGAGTGGATTTTCAAGTTTACGATACGTCTCCAGACACTGCAACACCTTTAACGGATATATAAAAATGAACACCAAGTGGTGTTCATTTTTTAATGAATCTTAGTTTTTTTAAATTTATGCTATAATAATTTAATAAGCGATTATAATGGAGAAATATAAATTGAAAGAAAGACTTGGAAATTTTGCAGATTACTATGACACAACCATATTATTATTAGCATTGATATCTGTGATGCTAGTTATTTTTGGGATTTATGGATGTTATAGATTTGGATAATCCACCTTACAATATTATTGATTTAATGATTTGGATAGTGTTTATAGTGGATTATCTATGGCGTTTCTTTACTAGTAAAAAAAAATTTCGTTTCATTATTGATAATGTTTTTTTGATTTATTAGCAATTCTTCCATTAAATGCTATTTTTTTACAGTTTTTTTCGTTTGGGACGTATTTTTTCGTTTAGCAAAAATTAACAAAAATTAGTTAAACTTACAAGGTTATTAAGAATAATTGGTTTAAGTGGAAAATTAGAAAGAAAAGCTAGTAGATTACTGCGAACGAATGGCTTGCTTTATATCTTATATGTCAATGTATTTATTGTATTTGTTGGAAGCTCAATCTTATCAGTTGTTGAGGAGAAGGCTTTTTCAGATAGTCTTTGGTGGGCTATTGTTACAGTAACAACTGTTGGTTATGGTGATATAGTCCCAAATTCGATATTTGGGAAATGGTTAGCAATAATCTTAATGCTAGTGGGTATAGGAACGATTGGGATGCTGACTAGCGCCTTAACTAATTTTTTTGTTAAAGAAAATTCTAATGAAGAATCCAAATTAGAACAACTACAGAATGAATTGGTTATGCAAAGGCGTTTAGTTGAGAAGCAGGCTGAAAGAATTGAAGAACTTCATAAAATGGTACAAGAATTACTTAACAAGTATTAATTTAGAAAACACAAAAACCACTCAATCGAGTGGTTTTTTATAATCCAGCAAATTCTTTGATTTCTTGAGCTGACATAGAAGAATCACAACGGACCTTAATCTCACCATTTTTCAACATGAACAAAACCTGGTACAGTTGGGATTTCGTAACGTGATCGGAAGTCTTGCAATGCTTCAAGTTGGCTTTGGTTCTTCACTATTGATGAAAGTAGATGTGTGCTTTTGGTTTCAGCTACTACACCAGCCAATGTGCCAGCAAATTTACGGCAGTAAGGACAAGTTTTGCGTCCGATAAAGAAAGTTGCTGTTTCTTGTTTATCGAGCGCTTCTTGAGCACGTGCAACTGTTGTCACTTCAAGATCTTTGATATTTTCTAAAAATTGTTCCATGAGAATACCTCGCTTTTTTTGATAAAACTAGTATGCCATAAAAAAATGCTAAAATTGCTCAGTTTTGATACGCAAATAGATGGTGGGACAGAAATCAGTAGACTAAGTCTGATTTTTCTAGTCCAATATCCATGTTTCTTTAAAGATAGAGAAACTGAAGTTCTGCTCAAAAGAACAAGAAGAAGATATAAATTACAGTCATCTTTTACTTCATCATCAAAAATAGATGATATAAATTATAGTCAGCTTTATACTTCGTCATAAAAAAATAAAGGTCAGGATTTTTTTCCCGACCTTTATATAGTTGCTTATTTTTACAAAGGCATTGATTTCAGCTTCGATGTTAGTAATCTTAGCTTGTGAATCTTCGTTGCTTTTCACCAACAACTGCAATGTAGAACTTGATTTTTTTGGTTCAGTACCAGAAGGGACGAACTGCAATCCATGAACCATCTGCAAGAGTGTATTTCAAGACATCACTTGGAGGAGTTGTCAAGGTTTGTTACAGTACCATCAGCAGCAGTAGATGTTTGTGCTTTGAAAGTCTTCTAGTGATTGAAACTTTCTGTTGCGTTCCATTCTTTTAGACCCGTTTTTCACGGAATTTAGCCCATAATCGCTTTGATTTGCTCAGCACCGTCAACACCTAGAAAGAGTAACAGAGATTGTCTTTTTCAGCATAGTAGCCGTACTCTTTGTAGATTTCTTCGATACCGTCAGCTAAAGTGTCAAACCACGAGAACGGTAGTAGGCAGCAAGTTCAGCAACGACAAGAACAGCTTGGATAGCATCTTTATCACGTACGAATGGCTTTAATCAAGTAACCGAAGCTTTCTTCAAATCCCATCATGTAAGTGTGATTGTGTTTTTTTCTTCGAATTCTTGGATTTTTCTCAGCGATGAAATTTGAAACCAGTCAAGACGTTGAACATAGTTGCGCCGTAGCTTTCAGCAATCTTCGTTACCAAGTCAGTTGATACGATAGATTTGCAAAGGGCTGCAGTTTTCTGGAAGTGTACCAGCGTTTTTGTGAGCTTCCAAGATGTACTTAGCCATGATGGCACCGATTTGGTTCCCTGAAAGGTTAAGGTAGCTACCATCTTTTTGAAGAACTTCAACACCAACACGGTCAGCGTCAGGGTCAGTTGCAACAAGAACATCAGCGCCTACTTGGCGACCAAGTTCTTCTGCAAGTGCAAAGGCTGCTTGGCTTTCTGGGTTTGGAGATTTAACAGTTGAGAAGTCTGGGTCTGGAGTTGCTTGAGCTTCAACGACTTGAACAGAATCAAATCCTGCTTGAGCAAGAGCACGACGAGCTAACATTTCACCAGTACCATGAAGTGGAGTGTAGACAATCTTCATGTCTTTACCAAATTCTTCAATCAATGCAGGGTTGATGTTTAACGTCTTTTAACTTCTTTGAGGTACTCAGTGCATCGACTGCTTCACCAATAACTTCAATCAAACCAGATGCTTTTTCAGCTTCTACATCAGCAACTTCAACTGCAAATGGATTTTCGATAGCACGGATATAAGTTGTCAAAGCGTCTGCATCGTGTGGAGGCATTTGTCCACCATCTTCACCATAAACCTTTGTATCCGTTAAACGGGGCAGGGTTGTGGCTGGCAGTAATCATGATACCCTGCAAAAGCAGTTGAGGTGACGAACTGCAAATGAAAGTTCAGGAGTTGGACGGAGACTTTCAAAAACATAGGATTTAATCCCGTGTTTTAGCAAGAACTGCTGCAGATTCAAAGGCAAATTCTGGAGAGAAGTGACGGCTATCATAAGCGATGGCTACACCACGTTCTTTTTTTCATTTCCACCTTTTGACTCAATCAAACGAGCCAAACCTTCAGTTGCTTGACGAACAACGTAGATATTAATGCGGTTTAGTTCCAGCACCAATCAAATCCACGCATACCTGCAGTACCAAACTCAAGATTTGTATAGAATGCGTCTTCCTTTAGTTTTTTTCGTCCATATTTTCCAAATCACGACGAAGATAGTCTGGAAGTTCTAGCGAAAATCAACCCATTTTTTTGGAAGTTTTTCTTGATAAGTCATAGGAAATCTCCTTTAATATATAATCTAATCGCTTAAATTATACCACGATTTGAAGTTTTAGTAAAACGTTAGCATGAGTTTCTGAAAAAGTTATGAAATGTACCTAAACCACAAGTCTTGAACGGCTTACCGAAACATGCTATACTAACTGTATGATTATTTTACAAGCTAATAAAATTGAACGTTCTTTTGCTGGAGAGGTTCTTTTTGATAATATAAACCTACAAGTAGATGAAAGAGACCGCATTGCCCTCGTTGGGAAAAATGGTGCAGGAAAGTCTACATTACTCAAGATATTGGTTGGAGAAGAGGAGCCAACCACTGGTGAAATCAATAAGAAAAAAGATATTTCCCTCTCTTATCTAGCACAGGATAGTCGCTTTGAGTCTGAAAATACTATTTACGATGAAATGCTACATGTATTTGATGATTTGCGTCGGACTGAAAGACAACTTCGACAGATGGAGTTGGAGATGGGGGAAAAGACTGGTGCAGAACTAGACAAACTTATGTCTGACTACGATCGTCTATCAGAAGAAATTTCCGTCAGGCTGGAGGATTTTACCTATGAAGCCGATATTCGCTCTATCTTTAAATGGATTTCAAGTTTGACGAGTCCATGTGGCAGATGCGAATCGCTGAGCTTTCCGGTGGTCAAAATACCCGTTTAGCCCTTGCCAAAATGCTCCTTGAAAAGCCTAATCTCTTGGTCTTGGACGAGCCGACTAACCACCCTAGATATTGAAACTATAGCCTGGTTAGAAAAACTACTTGATAAATTATAGCGGTGCTTTAATTATCGTCAGCCATGACCGTTATTTCCTCGATAAGGTTGCGATCATAACACTCGACTTAACCAAACATTCTTTAGATAGATATGTAGGAAACTACTCAAGCTTTGTGGAGCAGAAAGAGCAGAAGTTACTGACTGAAGCTAAGAACTACGAAAAGCAACAGAAGGAAATTGCTGCTTTAGAAGACTTTGTTAACCGAAATCTCGTTCGAGCATCGACAACCAAGCGTGCCCAATCTAGACGTAAACAACTGGAAAAGATGGAGCGTTTAGATAAGCCTGAAGCTGGGAATAAATCAGCCAATATGACCTTTCACTCTGATAAAACATCTGGTAATATTGTGCTGACAGTTGAGAATGCTGCTATTGGATATGATGGAGAAATATTATCAGAGCCTATCAACCTCGACCTTCGTAAGATGAATGCCGTAGCAGTTGTAGGTCCGAATGGGATTGGAAAGACAACCTTTATCAAGTCTATTGTTGATCAGATTCCTTTTATAAAGGGTGAGAAGCGTTTCGGTGCAAATGTTGAAGTTGGCTACTATGACCAAACTCAAAGTAAGTTGACACCAAGCAATACAGTTTTAGATGAACTTTGGAATGATTTTAGATTGACACCAGAAGTGGAAATCCGAAATCGTTTAGGCGCCTTCCTTTTTTCAGGTGATGATGTTAAGAAATCAGTTGGCATGCTTTCAGGTGGAGAGAAAGCTCGCTTGTTACTGGCTAAACTATCAATGGAAAATAATAACTTCCTGATTCTTGACGAGCCTACCAACCATTTGGATATCGATAGCAAGGAAGTTCTGGAAAATGCCTTGATTGACTTTGATGGAACTCTTCTTTTTGTCAGTCACGACCGTTATTTCATCAACCGTGTAGCTACTCATGTGTTGGAATTGTCCGAAAATGGTTCGACCGTCTATTTGGGTGATTATGACTATTATGTTGAAAAAAAAGCAGAGTTGGCAGCTAGTCAAGAAGAAGCGGCAGCTGTTAGCCAAGAAAAAGAGGTTTCTCCAGTTAATGACTACCAAGCCCAAAAAGAGAGTCAAAAAGAACTTCGTAAGCTAATGAGACAAATTGAAAGTCTTGAGAAAGAAATCGAAGAATTAGAAAATCAAGCCCAAGCTATTTCTGAACAAATGCACACTACTAATGATGCGGATGCACTCATGCAATTGCAAGCTGAACTAGATAAGATTAGTCAGCGCCAGGAAGAAGCTATGCTTGAGTGGGAAGAACTAGCGGAGGAAGTGTAGTTTTCTAATTTGCCTAAGGAGAACATTATGACGTCTGAAAATGATTGGTTTATGAAGCAGATTAAAGGTGTAGCCGATATAATTGGTACAACTTTGCGCCTACAAATTCAGAATTTAGATTTGGGGCAGTATGAGGATGAGGAAGGAAGACTCATCAACGGGAATCACTATCTTCTGCAAATTTTAGAAGAGCAGCGCTTTGCAGAGGCCATTTCTTTTGTTGAAGAGCAGATGAAACGCCTACCTCTTCATCAGTATGATCTATTGGTTGATTGGCTGATTTCTTACTTAAGACAATTAGATTTTTCCGTGAAAGAAGATCACGGATTCTACGAAGGCAACTTGAAAGAGTTAGAAAGGTGCTTAAAGGAATTTAAGTGGTAATCAAATGGAAGATTTAGGCAAAGTTTTTCGTGAATTTCGAATTAGTAAAAATTACTCTCTAAAAGAAGCTGCAGGAGAAGCCTGCTCGACCTCTCAATTATCTCGTTTTGAATTGGGGGAGTCGGATCTGGCTACGTCTCGCTTCTTTGAGATATTAGACAATATCCACGTGACGCTTGAAAATTTTATGGATAAGGCCAGAAATTTTCAACATCATGAGCATGTCAGCTTGATGGCTCAGATTATTCCACTTTACTACTCAAATGATATTGCAGGTTTTCAAAAGCTTCAAAGAGAACAACTTGAAAAGGCTAAGAGTTCAACTAATTCCCTCTATTTTGAGCTGAACTGGATTTTATTACAAGGTCTAATTTGTCAAAGAGATGCTAGTTACAGTATGAAACAAAGTGATTTGGACAAGGTAGCAGATTATCTTTTTCAATCGGATGAATGGACCATGTATGAGTTGATTCTATTTGGTAATCTCTATAGCTTCTATGATGTTGACTATGTTGCTCGACTTGGTAAAGAAGTGATGGAGAGGGAGGATTTCTACAAAGAAATTGGTCGCCATAGAAAACTGGTCTTGATTTTAGCTCTTAATTGTTACCAGCATTGCTTGGAAAATTTTGCTTTTGAAAATGCCAGCTATTTTGGGACTTACGTAGAGAAGATTATCGATAATGGTATCAAACTGTATGAGCGTAATATTTTCCATTATCTAAAAGGCTTTTCCTTGTACCAAAAAGGACAGTGTAAAGAAGGTTGTAAGCAGATGCAAGAGTCTATGCATATTTTTGACGTGCTAGGTCTTCCAGAGCAGGTAGCTTACTATCAGGAGCATTATGATAAATTTGTAAAAAATTAATTTTCCCAAATATGGGAAAAATGAGAAACTCCTCCAAGTTTTGATACAATAGTTTCAAAATTTGAGAGGAGTTTTTATGAATCGATATGCAGTACAGTTAATTAGTCGTGGAGCTATAAACAAGATAGGAAATATGCTCTATGATTATGGAAACAGTGTTTGGTTGGCATCAATGGGAACGATAGGACAGACCGTTTTAGGGATTTATCAGATCTCTGAACTCGTCACATCCATTCTAGTCAATCCTTTTGGTGGGGTTGTTTCAGATCGTTTTTCACGTCGCAAGATTTTGATGATGACAGACTTGATTTGTGGTATTCTCTGTTTGGCCATTTCTTTTATCAGAAATGATAGCTGGATGATTGTGGCTCTAATTTTTGCTAATATTGTTCAGGCGATTGCCTTTGCTTTTTCTCGTACTGCTAATAAAGCTATTATAACAGAGATTGTAGAGAAAGACGAGATAGTGACCTATAACTCTCATTTGGAGCTAGTTTTGCAGGTGGTGGGTGTCAGTTCTCCTGTGTTTTCTTTCCTTGTTTTACAATTTGCAAGTCTTCATATGGCGCTCTTACTAGATGCTTTGACTTTTTTCATTGCCTTTGTTTTAGTAGCCTTACTTCCAAAAGAAGAACCAAAGGTTCAAGATAAGAAACCTTTTACTGGGAAAGATATTTTTGCGGATATCAAGGATGGCTTGAACTATATCTGGCGTCAACAAGAGATCTTCTTTCTCTTGTTAGTGGCTTCCAGTGTTAATTTCTTTTTTGCTGCCTTTGAATTTTTGCTTCCTTTTTCAAATAAACTTTATGGTGTAGACGGAGCCTATGCGACTATCTTAACCATGGGTGCGATTGGCTCAATCATCGGAGCACTGATAGCCAATAAATTTAAATCTAGTATGAAGATGCTTTTATTCTTATTGATTTTAACAGGAGTAGGAGTTTTCATGATGGGTTTACCACTGCCAAATCTTCTTACTTTTTCAGGAAACCTAATTTGTGAACTCTTTATGACAATCTTTAATATTCACTTTTTCACTCAGGTACAGACCAAGGTTGATGGAGACTATCTGGGGAGGGTATTGAGTACCATTTTTACACTGGCAATTCTCTTTATGCCGATTGCAAAAGGTTTGATGACCTTTCTACCAAGTGTACAATTAGTTTCCTTTTTAATCATCGGATTCGGAGTTATTTTACTTTCGTTGGTATCAATGATTTATATTCAAAGACAAGATTAATAAAAAAAACAGCGGTTTGGCTGTTTTTTGTTTAAATCCATCCACCCTGAGGGAATCGAACCCCCATCTCAAGAACCGGAATCTTACGTGATATCCATTACACTAAGGGTGGAAACTTTCACCATTATATCAAAAAATATGGTGTAACTCAAGACTAATGTATATGCACTATATGGAGGATACTAAAAAGGATTTAGCAAAAACTAAATCCTCTTAAATGTTTATTTTTTTTCAAGAAGTGCTTTAATTTCTTGAAGAACTTCCAATTCAGTCGGTCCTGCTGGAGTTTCTTCAACAGGTTCATCTTTCTTACGAAGGTTTTGTGCTTTTTCAATAGCTTTAATAACGAAGAAAAGAACAGTACCTACAACTAGGAAGTTGATAATAGCACTCAAGAATTTACCATATGTAACACCATTCCATGCAAGCTCAGCAATGTTTTGTACTTTCGCAGCTTCCAAGGCTGGGTTCAATAGAAGTGGAGTGATGATATCATTAACAAATGAAGTAACGATAGCACCAAAAGCAGAGGCAATGATCACACCGACAGCAAGGTCAACAACGTTGCCACGGAGTAAGAAATTTTTAAGATCCTTTAACATAATCTTTTTCCTTTCATATTTTCAGACTACATTATATCGCAGTTTTATAGGAAAATCAAGGGATTTAACTATTTATTTTTAAATACAAAAAGCTTACTAAAAAGGTAATTTAATATAACAATGGAAACCTGAGCTATAAAAATTTCAATAGTATTAATAGCATCTATATTGTGACCTACAAATTGGCCAATAATTTGTGGGAAGGTCGTTACAAAAACAAAAGTTAGAAGAAGATCTAGTACAAAAGTAAAGAATCTAGCTGCTGAGAATTTTATTAAACGATTAAACCAATTTTTCCGTTTTTGCTTAAAAACAATGGTATCATTTGTAACAAAGGCAAAGAGAATTCCAGTTATATTTCCAACAGCTGTGGCAAAAAGCTCTTCGCGTGTTAGATAAAAAATGATCATGCGAGTTCCAACAGAGACAAGGGTAGTTGCAACTCCGAAAAAAATAAATAGGAAAAGTATTTCGTTATCAAAAAAATTTTTTTAAATATTTTTTTCATAAAAATTAGTATAGCACAAAGAAAATAATTGTGCTATACTTGTAAAGTTGACTTTTTCATCAACCCTTGGTGCTTAGCTTCTTTCACCAAGCATATTAAACGCGGGTAAACCGCTAAAGGAGAAAAATATGAAAAAAACTTACTGTTCGTGATATGGCAGATATTGCCATTGTCGCCAGCTATCTATGTGGTCTTGACCATTACTCCACCGCTAAATGCTATCAGTTATGGTGCCTATCAGTTCCGTATTTCTGAGATGATGAATTTCTTAGCTTTCTACAATCCTAAGTACATCATTGGTGTTACGATTGGATGTATGATTGCCAATTTCTTCAGCTTTTGGTATTATCGACGTTGCTGTTGGAGGTGGATCGACTTTAGTATTCCTAAGTCTTGGAGTCATCTTGTTTAGCAAATACAGCAAAAGACTATCTATTTTAATGGATTGATTCGAAAAGATCATTTCTTCTTTTTCAATTCTATTCTCAATATCTATGGTAACAATTGCTGCTGAATTGTATCTTGTTGCTGAAGCTCCATTTTTCTTGACATGGTTCACTACAGGTATCGGAGAATTTGCTTCCTTAATCATCGGAGCTATTATCATTGGAAAAATTGGTCAACGAATTGATTTGACTAGATAATTTTTAAACAATTAAGCAGTTGAACCAGATTCAACTGCTTTTTTTCTTTATATTTGAGGTTCTTTAGTAGACAAAAGTGGTATAATAAAGAAAAAAAAAGGGATTATTTTTAATATGTATAGTTATCGTATTTCAGTTTTTTTGAAGTCCTTTGGAAAACATCAGGTCATTAGATTTTTTTGTTAATTTTTTTAGCACTATTTTTATTTCTATCTTTTTTTCCAAAGAGTTAAGACATCCTTAAAAAAAGTGGTGGGAGTATGTTGGATCCTTTTTCATATTGCAAAGGGAAGATTATACATTCACACGATTATTCTTTTTTAGAAAAAAAGGATTGTTTCCTCTAGCTGAAATTAGACAGATTGATATTGCTTACGTTCGAGGGAGAAGAATGAATGGGGACAGGTATCATCTGTACTTTTACAAGGAAAGATGGAAAAATCTTTTACTTTTTCATTTTGGGAAAAAGCAAAAAGAAACGAGGAGTTATTGAAAAAAATCTTGCCAATGTGGCCAAGAAGTGCCATATTAAAATCCATCATTATTAAGAGTCGATTGCTAAAATTGGATTGTTGTCACTTGTGACAGTTGTCAAAGCCAGGAGAGTAGCTAATATGAATCAACTACAAGTAATAAGAGAAGATAAACAACTAAGAATTTTATTGATGCAAGAATGCGATATTCTCTTTTATGACCAGTTGAAAGAGGTTGAATTTTCTCAGAACAATGAAGTTTATTCTCTTTCGCCCATAGCCTTTGCTAAAGACGGTAGTGGGGGAGAATATGTAATTCTTGAGGATGAGAGTATCGGCTTTATAGGGAGTGAAGGCCAAGTTGGTCGGGATAGCAGAAAGCCTTGATGACTTGCTTACCTTCTTACTCCATGCTGGTTCTATCTCTGATTTTTCTTGTCGTTTGCTCTATCAAAACAAGGAATTTGTTGGCAAAATTTTGTCAAGGATTTCTCAATAAAGCACGAGAAAACTACCAGTCAAAAGGCGAAGAGTGGGATAAAGTGAGAGCTGGACTTGCACAAGAGTTGGGACTCGAATTTCAACCAGAAAAACTACAAGAGTTAGCCTTCAATTTTTATCATTCAGCGATAAGAACCCCTCTATTCACTTGTAAATATGGTCATGGTGAGAATGAATATGTCTGGGATTCTGTTTTGTCAGATATTGTGGGCTTGTGGGTTTCGGAGCTTATTGGAATGAGTAGGGAAGAAATTATGAACTTTGGCAACTAATAGCTAGATGGTAATGATTTTTCGCTGTAGCTTGGGTAAGGATTTCTAAAAAAGATGATGGAAAAATAAGGTCTGAAAAATTCTTTATTCTCTTAAAGTTTTTTATGTTATAATAGTAACAGAAAAATTTTTAGGAGTTTATATGAGTTCTTCAGAATTTATTTCAAAGATTGATTATTATTGTCATAAGAAAGAAAATTTATTTGACAAAAGTAAGTTCAAATATGCCATTCGTTCTATGTTCGCAGGTGCTTTCTTAACCTTTAGTACAGCCGCTGGTGCTATCGGTGCTGATCTACTAAATAGCATCATTCCTAGTGCTGGCTATTTTTCTTTTTTTCCCTTTCGTGTTTGCTTGGGGACTGGTTTACATTGTATTTTTAAATGCTGAATTGGTCACATCAAACATGATGTACCTGACAGCTGGAACATTCTTGAAGAAGATCGATTGGAAGAAAGCCTTTATTATCTTACTCTATTGTGTTTTTTTCAACTTAGTTGGAGCTATCTTAGCAGGTTGGTGCTTTGCTAATTCATCTGCTTTCACATCTAACACACGACAGTTACCTACCCAAAATTGTAGCTAAGAAGTTAGCAAGACCTAGTGATTTGGTCTTGTTGGAGGGGATTCTGGCAAATATGTTTGTAAACATTGCCATTCTATCATCTATTTTGGTTAAGGATAGCGGTGCTAAGCTGTGGATTATCTTGTCAGCTATTTCTATGTTTGTTTTCTTGTCAAACGAGCACATTGCAGCTAACTTTTCATCCTTTAGCATTATTAAATTTAGTATTGTAGCTGATCAGATTGCTAACTTTGATATTCCTAATATCCTACGTCATTGGAGTGTTACCTTCATTGCTAACTTGATTGGTGGAGGATTCTTGATAGGCTTACCATACGCTTATCTTAATAAAAATGAAGAGACTTATGTAGACTAAAATATATCAATTGAAGTGGGGAGAAATGCTAGGTTTCTCTCTTTTTATTTTAGTTAAAAATTATATTAAATATAATAAATATCTCTAGAAGTTCAGGAATAGTTTTCAGAGATATTTGAAGTGTAAAAACTGAATACTACAAGGGTGTAAATGATACCGATATTTTTAAAAAATATTAGTGATTGATTTAGGAAAGCCTTCCCATAATATTGATTTTATGTTATAATATTCACAAATAAAATGTTTTAGGAGTTTATATGGTTTCTTCAGAATTTATTTCAAAGATTGAATTTGCTTGTAAGAAAAAAGAAAGTCTTTATAATCAAAGTAAATTCAAATATGCAATTCGCTCAATGTTTGCGGGTGCTTTTTTGACCTTCAGTACTGCAGCGGGTGCAATCGGTGCTGACTTGATTAATAAAATTGTCCCAGGAACTGGACGTTTCCTTTTCCCATTTGTTTTTGCATGGGGGCTTGTTTATATCGTTTTCCTAAATGCAGAATTGGTAACATCAAACATGATGTTCTTGACTGCAGGTACATTCTTGAAGAAGATTAACTGGAAGAAAACAGCAGAGATCTTGCTTTATTGTACTTTCTTCAACTTAGTTGGTGCTCTTATAGCAGGTTGGGGGTTTGCTCACTCGGCAGCTTTTGCAAAATTGTCACATGAAAGCTTTATTTCGGGAGTTGTAGAGATGAAGTTAGGCCGTGGTAATGATTTAGTCTTACTTGAAGCAATTTTGGCAAATGTCTTCGTAAATATTGCCATTCTTTCCTTTGTCTTGATTAAAGACAGTGCTGCGAAACTCTGGATTGTCTTATCTGCTATCTATATGTTCGTATTCTTGACAAACGAACACATTGCGGCTAACTTTGCTTCCTTCGCTATCGTAAAATTCAGTGTCGCAGCAGACACAATTGCTAACTTTGGTATTGGTAATATCCTTCGTCACTGGGGTGTGACCTTTATCGGTAACCTTATCGGTGGTGGGCTTTTGATTGGTTTACCATACGCCTTCTTAAACAAAAACGAAGATACATATGTAGATTAAAAGTTGGATTGATTCCAACTTTTTCTTTTTGATTATCCATGCTATAATGAATGTAAAATAGACAAATATAGAGGAATAACATGAACGAGATTAAATGTCCCAATTGTGGTGAAGTATTTACGGTCAATGAAAGTCAGTATGCAGAACTCTTGTCTCAGGTACGTACAGCAGAGTTCGATAAAGAATTGCATAATCGTATGAAGCAAGAGTTGGCTTTAGCTGAGCAAAAGGCCCTTAATGAGCAGCAGACCAAAACTTGCTCAAAAAAAGACCAAGAAATTGCCCAACTACAAAAGTCAAGATTAACAACTTTGATACCGAGAAAAGAATTGGCCAAAAAAAGGAAGTAGAGCAAAGTGCTAGTCAAAGCTTGCTGGAGAAAGGAAAAAAAGAAGTTCAAGCACTGGAGAATCAGCTGGCTACCTTGCGCTTTAGAGCATGAGAACCAACTGCAAAAAGACACTTTCTGATCTTGAGAAAAGAACGAGATCAGGTTAAAAAATCAGCTCCTTTCTACAAGAAAAAAAGGAAAACGAGCTTTCTCTAACTTCAGTTAAACAAAAACTATGAGGCCCAACTTAAGGCAGACAAATGAGCAAGTTGAGTTTCTACAAGAATTTCAAGGCTCAACAATCAACCAAGGCTATTGGGAGAAAGTCTTGAGCAGTATGCGGAGAGTGAGTTTAACAAGGTCCGTAGCTTTTGCCTTTCCCAAATGCCTATTTTGAAAAAGGATAATAAAGTTTCTGCTCGTGGGTCTAAAAGGGGACTTCATCTTTCCGTGATTTTGATGAAAATGGGACTAGAATTCATTTCCATCATGTTTGAGATGAAAAAAATGAAGCCGACGGGACAGAGAAAAAAGCATAAGAATGCAGATTTTTTACAAGGAGTTAGACAAGGATCGTCGAGAAAAGAACTGTGAGTATGCGGTTTTGGTTTACGATGCTTGAGGCTGATAATGACTACTTCAATACTGGGATTGTCGATGTCAGTCACGAGTATGAGAAGATGTATGTCGTTCGTCCTCAGTTCTTTATCCAACTAATGGGCTCTTGCGCAATGCGGCTCTTAACTCTCTAAAATACAAGCAGGAGTTAGCGCTTATTCGTGAACAAAATATTGATATTACCCACTTTGAAGAAGACCTAGACGCCTTCAAGGTTGCCTTTGCTAAGAACTACAATTCAGCCTCAGTCAACTTTGGCAAGGCCATCGATGAAATCGACAAAGCCATCAAGCGGATGGAAGAAGTCAAGAAATTCCTCACCACATCCGAAAATCAACTCCGACTTGCAAACAATAAGTTGGATGATGTATCAGTCAAAAAATTGACTCGGAAGAATCCAACCATGAAAGCTAAGTTTGATGCACTGAAGGGGGAGTGAGAAAGCAGTGGAAAATGAATTATTAGTATTGAATACTGAAGAAGTAGATGAATCACAAAGTTTAAATTATGATGAATTGGAAGAACTACTTGAGCAACAATTTGAGATGGAATTTTCTAATCTTGAATCGTTACAAACAGAGTTTAAAGAAATAGGATCACCTGATAAGTTAAGTGAAGTTATTTTAGATGAAATTTGGAATCAATTTGGGAATCAGATTGGTTTAGATATGACAAGTGACACGCTTCTTAAGCAGTATAACGATAAACATCCTAATGGTTATACAAAAGAAGAGGGTGCTAAAATAATGAAAGATAAAAGGTATACTAATGCAAATAATGCTATGAAAGAAAAGCAAAAATCTGGAAACTTAAAGGATGAATATACTGGTAAAACATTAAAAATTAATGATAAAGCTAATTTGGATCACGTCATACCAAGAAAACAGATTTTTGAAAACACATGGAGGAAAATAGCAGATATTGAAACTTCTGATTTAGCCAATAAATCAGAAAATTTAGCAGCAACTAATGAATCACTTAATAAAAGTAAAGGTGCAAAATCTAATAGCGAGTATATAAAGGATGGAGAAGTAAGAGAAAAAAATATAAAAGAACAAGTTGAAAGAGCTAATAAAAAAATTGATAAGATGAATATCTCAGATGCCGAAAAGCGAAATCTTAAGGCTGAAAATAATAAAAAATTAAATGATAAATTGGCTGCTGATTCAAAGAAGATGCTTAAAGCTGAAAAAAGTGCAAAGAAAGCTATGTATAAACCAATAGCAAAGAAAGCAGCAGTTAGAATGGCGAACAAGGCAGGTAAAGACGCAGTTAAAGCTATGTTTGTTGCAGCGTTATTTGGGATGTTGAAAAGAAATAATGAATGCTTTAGTAAGATATTTTTAAAAGCAAAAGAAACAATCTTTTGATACATTTATAGAGGAAATGAAAAAAGCACTTCTTTCATTTTTTGGAAAAATCAAAGATTTTATTAAAGTAGGTGTAGATAGTATTGTTGGAAGCATCGTAGGAGAAATTATTGGAGGTTTCGCTCAAAAGCTGAAAAAGTTACCAAACTTGATTAAACAATTATTTGGTTCTATCAGAGAAAGTATTTCTTATTTATCAAACCCAGAAAATCAGACACATTCCACGGCAATTAAGATAGCTCACATTTCAAAAATTATTACTTCTGGTTTAGTTGCTGTAGGAGCGCTGTTTTTAGGAGAATATTTTGAACAGTTCTTAAATAAGATACCAGGTATGACTTTTGAAATAAAACTTCTAGGAACACTTGCTAATATTTTAGGGATGTTCTTAGCAAGTTTACTAACTGGAATCTTGGGGGCGATAATCATTAACGGAATAGATGGCTTTATATCAAGGAAACTACAAGATGAGAACAAAAAACAACAAGCTGATAAGAAGAACGAATTGCTAAGAATTCAGGATGTTCAAATTTTTGTTGCTGAGCAGAATGTTGCTGTTAAGAGAAATGATATATTCAGTAAGATGGCTAAGAATCATCAAAAACTAAGAGAACTACTAGGTAATGTCCAAGAGGAGTTTTCTAATTCAAAGATTGATTTCAAACAACGATTATTAGCTAATGAAATGTACTTTGATGAAAAGCAAAGTGAACTTGAAAAAATGCAAAGTGCATTAAACGATTTATTATAGGAGAATGTTATGTCAGAAGAATTAGAGATTCAGGTTTTAGCAAAGTCTGAAAAATTTAATGAGAAAAAAGAAGCCCTAAAAGCTTTTAGTGAAGAGATTCCAGAACAATCAAATTTACCAACTGTCCCACAAGAAGATCCAATGCTAGGATTTATTGGCATGGAATATGATGTTAAAGGTAAGGATTTAAACGCTCTCACAGATGAAGTTCAAAATAGAATGATTGAACAAAACAAGCATATTAAAAAAATTATTCAGGAATTTAATACAATTTACGAAACATTTCAAATATTGGATGATGAGTATATTCAAAGCATTTCAAAGTCTTTGGTTGCAGCCAAAGAGGCAAATAATAAAGCTATACAGGGATTGCAAGAGATAGAAGAATATCAAACAGGTAATAAAAAACTATTAGATGATGTTTTTAAACAGAATAAAGATTTAATTGATATATTGAAGAAGCATCATAAAAAGCTAGAAGAGTTAGAACAACTTGAAGAGAAGCAAAGTGAAATTCAAATTGAAATTGATAGTTTAAAAGCGAAGCTAAAAACATTAGTGAAAATAGAAAATAGTTTTAATGATTTGCATTTACAGGTTGAAGAAACACAAAAATAATTTTTAAAAATTACCTTGATGAAATCAATAACAAATCAATAATAGAGGGAAATAATCTAAAAGTTAGTTGTTGAAGGTCTTGAAACAAAATTAGAAGAAAAGCAAAAGGAGATTGTTTTTCTAAAAAAAGGATTCTATACTCTAGGAATCGCCGTTGTTTTAATAGTATTATTTCTATTGTTTAAAGGGATGTAGATGATTAGTGAAACTTATTTAAAATTGTTAAAATCAGAAGTGAAAAAGCTTGATGACTTAACAAATAATTTTTATGAATTTGAGACTGTTATTCAAGAAATTGTTGATAATAAGAAGCATTCAGAGTTAGAATTAATAAAGCGTTTAGGTAATTTGTCAAATAATGATAAATTTCCTAAAATTAAAGAAAGACAGTCAACGGTTTTAGAGTTACTGTATAAATATCTTGGTTCTAGATTAATAGATAGTGAGTACGCTATTTTAAAAGAAATCAACGCAAAATCATTTGAGGAGCTGTCCGATGAATTAAACTCACTGATAGGATTAGAAAATGTAAAGAAAGAAATAGAAGACCTAGTAATCTTTAACAAAGTTCAGAAAAACCGAGAAAAGATTGGGTTGAAAAAAACTAATAGAACAATGCATATGGCTTTTCTCGGAAATCCGGGTACAGGTAAAACAACAGTTGCTAGAATTGTTGGTAATATGTATCGTTCTCTAGGAATACTAAGCAAAGGTCATTTTATTGAAGCAACTAGAACGGATTTAATAGCTAAATATCAAGGACAAACAGCTTTAAAAGTTAAAAGACTAATTCAAAAAGCTAAAGGTGGTGTTTTATTTATTGATGAAGCATACAGTATCACAGAAAATGAAAAAAGTGACAGTTATGGTCGAGAGTGTTTAACAGAACTGACAAAAAGCTTTTAGAAGACTATCGTGATGATTTAGTTGTAATTGTAGCAGGATATGATGACTTAATGAAGAAATTCTTTGAATCTAATCCAGGCTTTAAAATCAAGATTTAACTACTTTTATTATGTTTGAAGATTATACTGTGGATCAAATGATAGATATTTTTCTTTCATATTGCAAAAATGAAGAGTACACTTTTGAATGATTCTGCAAAAGATAAATTAAAAAAATATTTAGAATTACATAGTAACAATCCTGAAAATAAAAATGCAAATGGTCGATTTGTAAGAAATATATTTGATAGAGTAATTATGAACCAAGCAAGAAGATTAGCCACACTAGCTTCTGTTACAAAAGATAATTACATTACAATTCTTGAAGAAGATATTTCATGAATGAAATTAGAAAGCAAAACATGAACGGTATTATCAACTTAAAAAAAGAAGCAGGCATGACCTCGCATGATGCAGTCTTTTAAACTGCGTAAGATTTTAGGAACCAAGAAGATTGGTCATGGTGGGACCTTGGATCCGGATGTTGTGGGCGTTTTACCCATTGCTGTAGGAAAGGCGACTCGGATGGTAGAGTTCATGCAGGATGAGGGCAAGGTCTACGAGGGGGAAATCACTCTGGGATATTCTACAACGACCGAGGATGCTAGTGGGGAAGTGGTCGCAGAGACTCCTGTTTTGTCTCCACTGGATGAAAAGATTGTCGATGAAGCCATTGCCAGTCTGACAGGGCCTATCACCCAGATTCCACCAATGTACTCAGCTATCAAGGTCAATGGTCGCAAGCTCTATGAGTATGCGCGTGCTGGCCAGGAAGTCGAGCGTCCAGAACGTCAGGTGACCATTTATAGTTTTGAAAGAACCAGCCCTATTTCTTATAAAAATAATCTGGCTCGATTTACCTTCCGAGTAAAATGTAGCAAGGGAACCTATATCCGTACCTTGTCAGTCGACTTGGGTGAAAAGCTAGGTTATGCTGCTCATATGTCTCAGTTAACACGGACCAGTGCTGCAGGTTTGCAATTGGAGGACGCCTTGACTTTATCAGAAATTACAGAAAAAGTAGAGACTGGACAACTGGACTTTCTCCATCCTCTCGAGATTGGGATAGGGGATTTGGTCAAAGTTTACTTGACACCAGAGCAAGCTCAGGAGGTACGTTTTGGTCGTTTTATCGATCTAGATCAGTCAGAAAATCAACTTGCTGCCTTTGAAGGAGAAAAACTTTTGGCTATTCTGGAAAAACGAGATAATCTCTACAAACCTAGAAAGGTTTTTCTGGATTAAAAGTGTAAACCCTTTTGATGTTAATTGTAATTGAATTGGCATTAAGGGCCAATTCAATCATAAATTTTTCACTTGAAAATGTGTGAAAACACGGTGGTATTTGACAGTTTGCCTTGCTTATGATACTATTTAAATAAAGAAAAGCTAGAAAAATTCAGAGGAAATTATGAGTATTGAGATGACTGTCAGTGAGATTGCTGAGGTCTTGGGATTATCTCGCCAAGCAATCAATAATCGTGTCAAGGAATTACCTGAAGAAGATACAACAAAAAATGACAAGGGAGTTACTGTTGTTACACGTAGCGGGTTGATTAAATTAGAGGAGATTTACAAAAAGACTATTTTTGAAGATGAGCCAGTAAGTGATGAAATCAAGCAGCGCGAACTGATGGAGATCCTTGTAGATGAAAAGAATGCTGAGATTATCCGACTTTATGAACAGTTAAAAGCTAAGGATAAGCAAATTGCTGAAAAGGATGAGCAGATGCGTGTCAAAGACCGTCAAATTGCTGAAAAAGACAAGCAATTGGATCAACAACAGCAATTAACCTTACAAGCAATGAAGGATCAAGAAACTCTTCAGTTGGAGTTAGATCAAGCTAAACAAAAAGTACAAGAAACGAAAAAAGGCTTCTTTGCTCGTTTATTTGGAAAATAAGAAAAAACTGCTTGGTTTTAGTTAAAAACCAAGTGGTTTCTTTTCTTTATCATAGATTTAGGAAATGATTTTGTATGGAAATATTACGAGAATATATCTCTTTTGATTTAGAATTTAACAATCATGAAGGTAAAACACATTTGATACAGGTCTCTGCTGTTCATTTCAGGGATGGGACAGAAGTAGCAGCCTTTGACTCTTATGTATATACCGATGTCCCTTTAAAAAGTTTTATAAATGGCTTAACCGGAATTACCACGGAAACTTTGAAGGATGCACCAAAGGTCGATCAGGTCTTGGAAAACTTTCATAGCTTTGTCGGGGAATTACCTCTTATCGGCTACAATGCAGCTAAGAGTGATTTACCATTATTGTTGGAACACGGTTTTGATTACAGTTCTCAGTACAGTGTCGATCTCTATGATGAGGCTTTTAAGCGTCGTAGTTCTGATTTACATGGTATCGCCAACCTTAAGTTACAGACTGTTGCCAGTTTTTTAGGGTTGAAGGGCAAGTCCCATAATAGTCTAGAAGATGCCCGTATGACTGCTGGTGTTTATGAGGTATTTCTTGAATCAGATGAAAGTAAACTATTATTAAGTGCTCAAAGTAATCTAAATTCCAATCCTTTTGGAGGCATAGACCTTTCAAAACTATTTGATTAGGAGGTTTTTTAATGACTCCTGAAAAACCAAAAAAATTGGGCTTTAAAAAGATTTACCTAAATCTTGATAAAATCCTCTTTCTCTTTTTTCTAATCTTCATGTTGGTTGAGTATTTGTGGTTACCTTTAAACTCATGGTTAGCGGGACTTTTACTAACACGAACTGGATACTTATTTATATCTTACAACAACATCTTCTCTATTGTTAAAAATGCCCCTCTAGTTAGTTTTGGCTTCTTAGTTTTAATCTTTATCAACCTCTTAGTAGCTTATTTTCAGCTCAGTCTCCTCTTTATCGGAGCAAGGCATCTACTTTATCATGAAAAACGTACGCTGATAGAGTACACTCGAAAAGTTTTTCGAGAAAGCATTAAGTTTATGAGAAACTTGAACTTATCTAAAGTTGTATTTATCTTCTTCTACGTAGTTATGCTTTTTCCTTTCATTAGAAGGATGTTTAAAATCTACTATCTTAATAAGATTGTCATTCCAGAGTTCATCCAGACATATGTAGAAGAACAATATTGGATGTGGTGGTTAGGATTCATTATCTTATCCTTGCTATTACTCTATATATCTGTAAGATTGATGTTTGCTCTTCCTAAAAATCTTTTTACGACAACCTATCTGTGAGAGAAGCAGCGTGCTATAGCTTAGAGAAAACAAAAAACCAATTTTGGTTTTATGCCTGGCATTTATTTTGGATATTGGTGAAGATGAATTTCTTCTTCTATTTGATTTTAATTCCATTACTGCTCTGTCAATTCCTAGTGGATAGTCTAACTCAAAAAGAATCTCTTATCCTTGCCATTCTAAACTTTGTTATCATCAAAAATGCTCACTATATGGCCTTGACTTACTTCTTAGTCAAATTCACCTCTTTCTTAACGGGAGAAGAACTTGATTTAATACCTAGACGAGAGAAAGACCATATCATGAGATGGGGTGTCATGCTCTGTGCTAGCTTCATCTTTGCAATAGAAGGTTATAATTATCTTGAGGCACCTTTAGTCAATCCACCATTGGTTATTTCTCATCGTGGAGTTTCAAATGCTAATGGTATTCAAAATACTGTAGAGTCTTTAGAGAAAACAGTTACTCTAAAACCAGATCTGGTTGAGATAGATGTCCAAGAAACCAAGGATGGGCAATTTGTCATGATGCATGATGCCAATTTAAAAAACTTGGCAGGATTAAACATCCGTCCGCAGGATTTGACTTTAGAAGAGTTAAAGAAAATTGATATTTTTGAAAATGATCATCAAGCAAAGATTTCGACTTTCGATGATTATATCAAACGCGCTAATGAACTCAATCAAAAGTTATTGATTGAGATTAAAACTAGTAGCAAAGATAGTGAACAAATGATGGATAACTTTTTGGATCACTACGGTGCTAAAATTAAAGTATATGGCCATCAGATGCAATCTTTGGACTATCATGTAGTTGAAAAAGTTAGAAACTACGACAAGGACATTCCGGTCTACTTTATTATGCCTTATAATTCGGTCTTCCCAAGAACTAATGCTAGTGGTTATACTATGGAGTATTCTACTTTAGATGAATACTTTTGTAACTAAACTTTGGAATACGGAGAAAAAACTCTATGTCTGGACAATCAATAGTTCAGAAGCTTTTAATAAGAGTCTCCATCTGGGGGTTGATGGTATGATAACAGATGATCTTGAAAGTATGCAAGCTCAACTAGCTGCCGCTCAAGAAGACCCAGAATATAGCGATTTACTGCTAAAGAAGGCAATGGATTTCTTTAATTTTTAGCAATAGAAAAGAGGCTGTCAGCCTCTTTTTTTTTAAAATGGTAATTTCCCAGCAAATGCTCCAAGTTTCTTTTTAGTAGTTTCATCAATTTGTTCAAGTGCGGCATTAAGAGCTTGAGCAGTCATATCTGATAGAGTTTCGATGTCTTCTGGATCAACAATAGCAGCATCAAAATCAATTTTGACAACCTTCTTGTCCCCTGTCAAAGTAGCAGTTACAAGATTTTGAGCAGAAGTGCCTACAAATTCAGTTGCAGCAAGTTCTGCTTGGCTTTGTTCCATTTGTTTTTGAAGTTTTTGAGCTTGACGCATCATGTTTTGCATATTCATCATAAGATTTTTAAGATTCCTTTTTTATATTATTTCTTTCCTATTTTATCAATTTTAACTTTAAAAGTCTAATAATAGTCTGTCTACTCAAACATTAAATTTTCTGACAATTATATTGAAAAATGAGAAAAAGGATGTTATAATAAAATGAAAATAAAATGGGTTTTCCATGATTTAACAGGAGTCTTAAATGAAAAAACTTGGTTTTGTCCTTTTGTCGTCAGCTTTATTATTGTCTGCATGTGCAGTTCGCTTTGAACAATCATCTAATACAAATGATTCAACTACAGTTGCTAAATTAACTGATGATAATCAAAAATTATTGGACAAGGCAACTAGTGATTATAAAGTATTTGTGGAAGACCAGATAGATAAGTTATTGACGGATACAGAAGGTTTTGTTCAACTCTTAAAGGATGGTAAGTTGGAAGAAGCTAAAAAGGTCTATCCATTAATTCGTATGTCTTATGAGCGTTCAGAACCAATTGCTGAAAGTTTTGGAGAGTCTGATGTTAAGATTGACTTTCGTTTGGCAGATTATTTAGATGAAAACAAGACAGCAGAAGGTTGGTCTGGTTTCCACCGTATCGAACGTATTCTTTGGGAAGAGAATACAACTAAAGGAACCGAAGCATATGGTGATCAATTAGTCAATGATATTAAAGAATTGAAAGCTAAAATTGCTACAGTGGAAGTAGATTACAAAGTCATGTTGACAGGTGCTGTTGACCTATTAAATGAGGTAGCAACAAGCAAGATTACTGGTGAAGAGGAAATCTATTCTCATACAGACCTATACGATTTCCGTGCTAATATCGAGGGGGCTGAAAAGATTTTCCAACTCTTTAAACCTTTGCTTGAAAAATCTGATGCAGCTCTGGTTAAAGAATTAGAAGAAGATTTTAAATCTGTCAATAGTCTTTTAGATAAACACATGACTGATAAAGAGCATTATAAACTCTATACAGACTTAACAAAAGAAGACACTAAAGAATTATCTGAGGCGGTAACCAAACTTGGAGAACCATTGTCACAAATGGGTAAATTTCTTGGTGGAGAATAAGTAATATGACAAACAAAGGCGAAAAATTTTTTGAACAAAAAATGGACCGTCGAGAATTTCTAAAAAAAGCAGGTATCGGAGGGGCTGGTCTCGCACTTGGGCTTTCAGGTGCTTCTGCTTTTTTCGCACCTAAGCTTGATGGTCAGGAGAAAATCTCGTACGGGGATGAAAAAATAGCCTTCTATGGCAAGCACCAAGCTGGTATTACAACAGTCATGCAAAAAAACATCTATTTTGTTGTCTTGGATTTGCATACAACTGACAAAGAGAAAATCATCCAGTTATTTAAAGATTGGACGGATTATAGTGCCAAACTTGTAGAGGGAGAATTGGTTAAAAAAGATGGTAACAATAGCCTCTTGCCTCCAAGTGATACTGGAGAAACAGTTGGGCTTAATCCTCATCGTTTGACCCTGACCTTTGGAGTTTCGGCTAGTTTCCTAGAAAAAATGAAACTAGAGAACAAACGTCCAAAACTTTTTAGAGATTTACCTCCATTTCCAAAGGAACAGTTACGAGAAAAGTACACGGGAGGAGATATTGTTATCCAAGCTTGTGCTGATGATGAGCAAGTTGCCTTTCATGCTATTCGTAACCTTATTCGCAAGGGAAGAAATGCTGTTACTCTTCGTTGGAGTCAATCAGGTTTTGCTGCTATTGGTAACCGTATGGAAACACCTCGTAATCTCTTTGGATTCAAGGATGGCACTGCTAACGCTACTACTGAAAAAGAATTTGATAATATTGTTTGGGCTGATAGTAAAGATTGGATGGAAAATGGTTCCTACATGGCAGTTCGGCGCATCCAGATGTTCCTAGATACTTGGGATCGAACCAATCTCGAGGAACAAGAAAATACCTTTGGTCGCTATAAAGAAAGCGGTGCTCCCTTTGGCAAGAAACATGAATTCGATGAAGTTGATTTGAGTCTTCTTCCAGATGATTCTCACGTTCGTTTAGCAAAAGAAGCTAATAAACCTCTCCTGCGTCGATCGTATTCTTATTCTGATGGAATTGATGAAAAGACAGGTCAGTTCGACACAGGATTACTCTTTATTTCTTTCCAAAAAGACCCGGATAGTTTTGTTAAAGTTCAGACCAATCTGGGGGCTACGGATAAAATGAATGAGTATGTAACCCATATTGGTAGTGGCCTTTTTGCATGCTTTGGTGGTGTAGAGAAGGGAGGTTACATTGGGCAGAAATTATTTGAATCCTAAGAGTATTATCCTCCTATGTGCTTGTTTATGTCTGTTGATTTTTCCGGTAGGAGCTAAGGAAAATTTGAGTCCCTACTTTGTGAAAATAACTGATGCAACTAAAGCTGTTAAAGATGGGAAACAAGATCAGGCAAGAAAACTAATCGATGAAATTACCAAAGATTTCGAGAAAGTCGAGAATTCTGATTCTGAAGCAGGGCGTCAAGTTCAAGAAAAATTAGCCTTAACTGGTGATATTACTGAAGACCAGCTAACTCAGATTTCTTTAGCCCTTTTGTCATTTGAAAAAGAGCAAAATCCAGTCGACCTTGATGCAGAAAAAGAGAAACTTGTTTCACGATTAGAACCTCGTTTTGAAGCCTTAGACAAGGCAATCGCTTCTCAAAATCTGGAAGCAGTAAGAGAAGCCTATAAAAAAATGAATTCAACATGGACCATCAATGAAGCAGTGGTTCGAGACCATAGTACAGCTCATTATGGGCAAGTGGAAACAGCAATTTCCTTTCTGCGTAGTAGCATTGAGACTGAACCAACGAACTTTGATACTATTCAGGCATCGTTTGATGATTTGAAAAAAGCCATTTCTAACTTTGTTGAAGGTACAGAAGTTGCGACGACATCATCCAACCTGACACTGAAGGATGGGATAGACCTTTTAAAGAAGGCTTTGACCCAATTTCAAGCTGGTCAAGATAGTGATGCAGCTGCAACCATGAAGGAGTTTATTACTATTTGGCCCACCATTGAGGGTTCTGTAAGTACAACCAATCCTTCGCTTTATACTAAGGTTGAAAGTGAAAGTCCTGTCATCATGGTTAAGGGAAAGGATAGAGAATATCAAGAAAAGCTTTCTAGCTTGATTGCAGAGCTATCTCAAATTGATACTAGCGCTTCCTATAATGCATTTGACGCCATGCTCATCTTGCTCCGAGAAGGTGTAGAAGCACTCTTGATTGTCATGGCGCTTGTGACAACTTTGAAAGCTGCTAAGATGAGAAAGGGACTCAAGTGGGTCTATGGTGGTGCATTTGCGGGTATAGTGGCCAGTCTTTTAATTGCCTATATCCTACAGATTGCCTTTCCAGCAGTCACCTCAGGAACTAACCGTGAAATCATCGAAGGTGCAGTCGGGATTTTAGCGGTTTTCATGATGATTTTAATCGGTATTTGGCTTCATAGCAAATCCTCTGTTAAAAAATGGAATGCTTTTATGGAATCACAAATGCAAACTGTCACGAAAACAGGATCTTTCCTTTCTATGTTTGCTCTGAGTTTTCTAGCCGTATTCCGTGAAGGTGCTGAGACCAATTTTATTCTACGTGGGGATTCTGCCAAGGATTTCTAGTTTTGATTTTGTCTTAGGAATTTCTCTAGCCCTCTTAGTTTTAGTCCTGATTGCCTTTGTGATGAACAAGGCCAGTCAATTTTTCCTACCTCACAAGGTTTTCTTTATCCTGACTTGGATGATTTATGCTTTAGCCTTTAAGATGACGGGAGTCAGCATTCATGCCTTGCAGTTGACAAATATGATACCGAACCATCTGATCGCAGGAATACCAAGTATTGATATATTGGGAATTTACCCTAGTTGGGAAAGTTTGGCAGGACAGGCTCTCTTTATTCTTGTGGTGATTCTTGTTACCATTAGACAGGGTGAAAAATGATGAATCAAAAGGAATTGACAATTATTGAACATTTGGTAGAATTTAGAAAGAGATTGCTAGCAGTAGTTGTTTGTTTTTTTCTAGTATTTTGCGTCTCACTATTATTTGCCGATCAGGTTTATCAATTTATCACACAAGGCTTTAATCAGAAGTTGATCGTCTTAGGACCGAATGATATTTTATGGATTTATCTCCGTTTAGCAAGTTTGATGGCCTTTAGCCTTACCTTGCCATTTACCGTTTATCAAGTCTGGAGTTTTGTCCGACCAGCCCTTAAATCTGAAGAAGCAGGGGCGATTTTTGCTTATATCCCTGCAACTTTCCTTTGTTTTATCTTAGGATTAGCCTTTGGATTTTATTTTATAACACCAGCTTTACTTCAGGTCTTGCTAGGACTGGGTGAAAACTTATTTGAGACGCAGTTAACAGCACAAAATTATCTAGCTTTTGTCTTTCAAACTACTGTACCACTAGCATTTATCTTTTGAATTACCAGTTATTATTGGATTTTTAACTTCCATTGGGTTTATTGGGCCAAGTTTATTGATAACTTATCGTCGTTATGCTTACTTTATTTTATTGGTTCTGGCCGTCATACTGACACCAGCAGATTTTGTTAGCGACTTGGCAATGACGGTACCCCTGATCCTTTTGTACGAGATTAGTATTGCCTTAAGTAAAAGAATTGAAAAAAGAAAAATGAAAGGAGAAGAGAATGGGAATCTTTACGTGATATTGGTGCCCCTGGCTTGATCATCATCATCCTTGGTGCTTTGTTGATTTTTGGACCAAAACGCTTACCAGAGCTAGGCGAATCAGTAGGAAAAATGCTTGCTGAGTTTAAAAAAGCCGTTAAAGGCCTTGGGGATTCGGAAGAAAAATAAAGAAACTTACTAAAAGAGTTGAGAAATTGGTACAAGATCATTATCTTGTCTAAATTCTCAGCTCTTTTTCAATTACCTATTTAAACAGTTTAAGGTTTCTTTAAGGTTTTTATAATATTCTGAAGAACTCTATATTATCCGAACAAATATCTTCAGTTTCATAAATAGAGAAAGTTTTTCTTGGATAATTGTTTACTTTAAATAAATGATTAATCCTAAAAAGTTCAGATTATTATTTGAATACAAATTCATTATAGCTTTGCTTGCTCGCTATTTATTTCAAGATACCAGTAGATTGTGATATAATAGTAAACAATGAGTTTTTTTAAAACAAACCAAAGGAGTATCAAAAATGATTTACGCTGGAATTTTTAGCAGGTGGAACTGGCACACGCATGGGTATTAGTAACCTACCCAAACAATTTCTTGAGTTGGGAGACCGCCCAATCCTAATCCATACAATTGAAAAAAAATTTGTCTTAGAGCCAAGTATCGAAAAAGATTGTAGTTGGAGTTCACGGAGACTGGGTGACACACGCAGAGGATTTAGTTGAAAAAAATTCCTTCCGCTCCATAAGGACCGTATCATCATCACAAAAGGTGGTGCTGATCGAAATTCTAGTATTGAAAAAGATCATCGAAGCTATTGATGCATACCGTCCAATTACGGAAGATGATATAGTAGTCACTCATGACTCAGTACGTCCTTTTATCACACTTCGAATGATTCAAGATAACATTGCTCTTGCACAAAATCATGATGCTGTTGATACTGTAGTTGAAGCCGTGGATACCATTGTTGAAAGTACTAATGGGAAATTTATTACAGATATTCCAAACCGCGCTCATCTCTATCAAGGGCAAACTCCTCAAACCTTCCGTTGTAAAGACTTTATTGATTTGTATGGTTCTTTATCAGCAGAAGAAAAAGAAATTTTAACAGATGCATGTAAAATCTTTGTCATTAAGGGTAAAGATGTAGCCTTGGCAAAAGGTGAATACTCAAACCTTAAAATTACAACAGTTACAGACTTGAAGATTGCTAAAAAGCATGATTGAGAAAAGACTAGAGACATGATTAATCAAATTTATCAACTGACAAAAACCAAAGTTTATCAATATTAAATATCAGGAAGAAGAAATTGATCAAGAGAATCATATCCTCATCCGACCAAATTACATGGCGGTTTGTCACGCGGATCAACGTTACTACCAAGGTAAAACGTGATCCAAAAAAATTTTAGCGAAAAAAAACTACCAATGGCTATGATTCATGAGTCTTGTGGTACAGTCATTTCTGATCCAACCGGTACCTATCAAAGTTGGTCAGAAGGTTGTTATGATTCCAAATCAACCACCTATGCAAAGTGATGAGGAATTCTACGAGAAATTACATGACTGGAACATATTTCTTATCAAGTGGTTATGATGGATTCATGCGAGAATTTGTTTCTCTGCCTAAGGATCGTGTAGTAGCCTACGAAGATATCGAAGATACAGTTGCTGCCATTACAGAGTTTGTCAGTGTTGGCATGCATGCTATGAATCGTTTCATGACGGTATCTCACAGCAGACGTCAACGTATTGCTGTCATTGGTGATGGTAGTTTAGCCTTTTGTCATGGCCAAATATTATCAACTACACTTTGCCTGATGCTGAGATTATTGTTATCGGACGTCATTGGGAGAAAATTAGAACTCTATTCTCATTTGCACAAAGAACGTTACATTACTGATAGTATTCCAGAGGATCTTAGTTTTGACCATGGTTTCGAATGCTGTGGTGGTGATGGATGTGGACCTGCTATTAATGATCTCGATTCGTTACATTAAACCACAAGGTACCATTTTGATGATGGGTGTTAGTGAGTATAAGGTTAAATATCAATACTCGTGATTCATTGGAAAAAAAGGCTTGTTATTAGTTGGATCTTCTCGTTCTGGAAGAGTTGACTTTTGAAAAATGCCATCCAAATGATGGAGATTAAAAAGTTTGCCAATCGTTTGAAGAATATCATTTATCTAGAAGAACCAGTACGAGAGATTAAGGATATTCATCGAGTTTTTTTGCAACAGACCTTTAAATACTGCCTTCAAGACAGTATTTAAAGTGGGAAGTCTAATGGAGGATGATTGTGAAGGAAATCGTTAAAGAAAAAGATTGCTTCTTTATTATCTGGTGACGAAGAATATTCAGAGTGTTGAACAATTGGGTGGGAATGACCAATCAAAAACTATTTGGTTAAAAACATCCTCAAACCAGTACATCGTTAAGTTTTTTTCGGTAAAGGTACAGATAAATTAATCGACCGCCAGAATGAAAAGTTCAATCTTGAATTGTTGAAAGATTTGAAATTAGATGTAGAAAATTATCTTTTTGATATTGAAGCTGGTATCAAAGTTAATCAATACATTGAAAAATGCTGAGACACTTAATTTTAAATACCATTAAAACTAAATTTGAGAAAAGATTGCTCCCAATTCTACAAACCATTCACGCTTCTGGTAAAGAATTAAAAAGGAGAGTTTGCTCCTTTTGAGGAAATCAAAAAAATATGAATCCTTGATTCAAGGGAGATTTACTATCCAAACTATGAAGCTGTCAGAAAATCAGTATTTTCTTTGAAAGATGAGCTTGAACAAATCGGAATTGAGAAGAAAATCATGTCATATTGATTTGGTTCCTGAAAAACTTTTATTGAAGGACCAGATGGGCATCTTTATCTAATTGATTGGGAATATTCTTCCATGAATGATCCCATGTGGGATCTGGCAGCTCTCTTCTTAGAGTCTGAGTTTTACTAGTGCAGAAGAAGAAGACTTTCTTTAAGTCATTATGAGAGTGACAAGACTCCCAGTTTCAGAGAAAAATTCGTATCTACAAAAATCTTGCAAGACATTATTTGGAGTCTTTGGACTATTTACAAAAGAAGAAAAATGGTGCAGATTTTCGGAGATTATGGAATCTCTCGTTACAATAGAGCTGTAAAAGAATTGCAGTCTCAGGGAGGTATTAGATGAAAGACTAAAAAAATGGAGTTTCTTTTGGGACTTACTTTCAGGTGTGTTCTGGGGATTAGGACTAACTATTAGTGCTTATATCTTTTCAATATTTACTGACTTGTCACCTTTTTGTAGTAGCAGCAGCACACGACTTTTCTGAGTATTTTTTTATCTTGCTAGGATATCTTCTAGTTAAAGAAGGAAAGGTACGTTTTTTTCAATCTTCTTGAACATTCGAAATGTCAGTGTTATTATCGGAGCACTATTGGCTGGGCCAATAGGCATGCAGGCCAATCTCTATGCAGTCAAAGTATATCGGTAGTTCATTTAGCATCCTCAGTTTCAGCTATTTATCCTGCAGTATCTGTCATTCTCGCTTTCTTTTTTCTTAAAGCATAAGGTTTCTAAGAATACAGTATTTGGAATCTTATTAATCATTGCAGGAATTATTGCTCAGACTTACAAGGTTGAACAAGTGAATTCCTTCTATATAGGAATACTCTGTGCCTTGATTTGTGCGCTTGCTTGGGGAAGTGAAAGTGTTCTGAGCTCATTTGCTATGGAAAGTGAACTCAGTGAACTCGAAGCACTCTTGATACGACAAGTCACATCCTTTCTTGTCCTATCTTGTCATTGTTCTCTTCTCGCATCATTCATTTGCAGAAGTGGCAAATGGTCAATTGTTGGGTCTTTTGATTATCTTTGCAGCATTTAATATGATTTCTTATCTAGCCTACTATATGGCTATTAATCGATTGCAGCCGGCAAAAGCTACTGGTCTAAATGTCAGTTATGTAGTATGGACTGTTTTGTTTGCAGCGATTTTCTTGGGCTCGCCCCTTAATTTACTGACCATTATTACTTCCCTTATCGTAATGGCTGGTGTTTATATTATTATTAAAGAATAAAGGAGAAAACGCGTGAAAGCGATTATCTTAGCAGCTGGGATTGGGAACTCGTTTGAGACCCATGACAGAAAATACTCCCAAAGCCTTGGTTAAAGTTAATCAAAAAAACCTTTGGTTGAATATCAAATTGAATTTTTAAAAGAACGTGGTATTGATGACATTATCATCGTTGTAGGTTATTTGAAAGAACAATTCGACTATCTTAAAGAAAAATACGGTGTTCGTTTGGTCTTCAATGATAAGTATGCTGATTACAACAACTTTTACTCTCTTTACTTGGTAAAAGAAGAGTTGGCTAACAGCTACGTTATCGATGCGGATAACTATCTTTTCAAGAATATGTTCCGTAATGATATCAAACGTTCAACTTACTTTAGTGTTTATCGTGAAGATTGTGACAATGAGTGGTTCCTAGTTTACGGAGATGACTACAAAGTTCAAGATATCATTGTCGATAGCAAAAAATGGACGCATCTTGAGTGGAGTATCGTTCTGGGATGCTCCAACAGCTGAGAAGATTGTTGGATTTATAGACCAGGCCTATGCAAGTGGCGAATTTGTTGACCTCTATTGGGACAACATGGTCAAAGACAACATTAAAAAATTAGATGTTTACGTAGAGGAATTGGAAGAAAATTCTATCTATGAAATCGACAGTGTTAAAGATTATCAAAAATTGGAGAAGATTCTGTCTTCACAAAAGTAATCAAATTTTATGAACTGATACCTTACCTATTTTTGCTTGACTTTTTAGGGTTGATACAGTATACTAGTAAAAATTTAACCTTTAAGGGAAGTCCAGAGAGACTCACAAGGTGTCAGATAGAAAATAGATTACACAAACTTCGAATAAACAAACTTTATTTGATTCTTTTCTGTAAGTATCTTACTGAAACCTTGCGATTGCAAGGTTTTTCTTTTTCTGAACCCCTTAAAATTTAAGGAGGAAAAGTTATGAATCCAAATTGTAAAAAACGCATGGGTGCCATTCGCATGGAAACCATGAAAGTAGTGTCTCAACAGGAAATCGAACCAGCGATCTTTGAACTCCTACTTCAAGGAGAAATGGTTGAAGCTATGAAAGCAGGCCAATTTCTTCATTTACGAGTTCCTGATGATGCTCATCTCTTGCGGCGTCCGATTTCAATCTCGTCTATAGATAAGGCTAATAAACAATGCCGTCTTATCTATCGTATCGAAGGTTCTGGTACAGCAATTTTTTTCAACCTTAAAAACAGGTGATAGCTTTAGATGTTATGGGACCTCAAGGAAATGGCTTTTGACTTATCTGATTTAGACAAGCAGAGTCATGTTCTCCTAGTCGGTGGAGGAATCGGAGTGCCACCCTTACTTGAAGTGGCTAGACAACTGTATGATCGTGGTGTAAAAATAACAACTGTTCTTGGATTTGCTAGTAAAGAAGCTATTATTTCTAGAAGAGGAATTAGCTCAGTATAGTCAAGTCTTTGTGACGACTGATGATGGTTCTTATGGAATCAAAGGGAATGTCTCAGTTGTGATTAAGGAATTTGACACTGAATTTGATGCCATCTATTCATGCGGAGCACCTGGTATGATGAAATATATCAATCAAACATTCTACGACCATCCCAGAGCTTATCTATCTTTAGAATCACGTATGGCTTGTGGTATGGGAGCTTGTTATGCTTGCGTCTTAAAAGTTCCCGATAGTGATACAGTTAGTCAACGTGTGTGTGAAGATGGACCTGTCTTTAAAACAGGAACAGTTGTTTTATAAGGAGAGTATTATGACTACAAATCGATTACAAGTCTCTCTACCAGGCTTAGAATTAAAGAATCCTATCATTCCCGCATCAGGCTGTTTTGGTTTTGGTCAAGAGTATGCTAAATATTACGATTTAGACCTCTTGGGATCTATTATGATAAAGGCTACTACGCTTGAACCGCGTTTTGGTAATCCAACTCCACGAGTGGCAGAAACACCTGCTGGTATGCTGAATGCCATTGGTCTACAAAATCCTGGTTTAGATGTCGTACTCTCTGAAAAGTTACCTTGGTTGCAAAGGGAATATCCGAATCTTCCAATCATTGCCAATGTTGCTGGATTTTCAAAGCAAGAATACGCAACCGTTTCTAGTGGTATTTCCAAGGCACCTAACGTGAAAGCCATTGAGCTCAATATTTCTTGTCCAAACGTCGATCATGGGAATCACGGACTTTTTGATTGGGCAAGACCCAGATTTGGCTTATGATGTGGTAAAAAGCAGCCGTAGAGGCTTCATCAGTTCCTGTTTACGTTAAACTAACACCAAGTGTGACCGATATTACTTCCGTTGCAAAAAGCTGCAGAGGACGCAGGTGCTAGTGGTCTCACTATGATTAATACCCTTGTTGGTATGCGCTTTGGTCTCAAAACTAGAAAACCAATCATTGCCAATGGTACTGGTGGAATGTCTGGTCCTGCAGTCTTTCCGGTAGCTCTTAAAACTAATCCGTCAAGTAGCTCAAACAACCAATCTTCCAATCATTGGTATGGGAGGAGTTGATTCAGCTGAAGCTACTATAGAAATGTATTTGGCAGGTGCCTCAGCTATTGGTGTTGGGACAGCAAACTTTACCAATCCATATGCCTGCCCTGACATCATTGACAATCTTCCTAGAGTCATGGATAAATATGGTATAGATAGTCTAGAGCAACTACGTAAAAGAAGTGAAAAAAAGTTTATTCTAAGTTTTTATGCCATAGATTAAGTCTAAATTGTTTTGAAAGCGCCATTTTTTCTGGTATAATAAATACTATGATTATTACAGTACCTATTAAAACAGAAAAAGATATTGCAACACCAGGACCAAACGTCCTTGTATTAGGTTATTTTGATGGAGTTCACCTTGGACATCAAAAATTATTTGACATAGCTTCTAAGATTGCTGCTGAAAAAGCGACAGGGAGTAGCTCTAGTAACCTTTAACGAATCACCAAAACTAACTCTAAATCAATACTCACCTGAACACTTATTGCATATTCTGAATGCTAGTGAACGGGAGCGTAGATTGAAGAGAGCTGGAGTTGAAAGCTTGTATTTGATGGATTTTTTTCTAGTCGAGTTGCAAATATGACCGCTCAAGAATTCATTGATACCTACGTCAAGGAAGCAAAAGGCAGATACGATTGTGGTTGGTTTTGACTATACTCTTGGATCAGATAGAAAAACAGCCGAAGATTTAAAAGAACTTTTCCATGGAGAAGTGATTATCGTTCCACCAGTAGAGGACGAAAAAGGGAAAATTAGTTCTACACGGATTCGTCAAGCCATCTTAGAGGGTGATGTAAAAAGAAGCTGGAAAACTTCTCGGTGCTCCACTACCAACAAGAGGTGTAGTGGTTCATGGTAATGCCCGTGGTCGAACTATTGGCTTTCCTACAGCCAATCTAGTCAATTTGGATCGGACTTATATGCCGGCTGATGGTGTCTATGCTGTTGATGTTGAAATTCAGAGAAAAGTCTATCGTGGAATGGCTAGTCTAGGCAAAAATGTGACCTTTGATGGTGAAGAAGAGCGTTTTGAAGTTCATATCTTTGATTTTTCTGACGATATCTATGGGGAAACTGTCATCGTTTCCTGGTTGGACCGTATCCGTGATATGGTAAAATTTGATAGCGTTGATCAATTGGTTAAGCAGCTTAAGCAAGATGAACAGATGGCAAGAAAATAGGATTTGAAATGATAGGAGGGTTTGAGATTATCTCAAGCTCTTTTTTTGAAATATCATATATTATTTTTGATAAGCGCTTTCTTTTCCCAATTTAATAGTATTTGTGTTTAAGATGATTATTGAAATTTATAGGAATTTTTGCTATAATTTAATCATCAAACTAAAAGGAGATTATGATGTTTAAAGAGAAAAGAAATAAAGGCTTTATTTCAGGGCTTATTCTTTCACTAGTTTTCTTTGCTTTTTCTGCAGGAACTGTCTTCATGTGGAATCATCATCAACATCCAATGGATCCATTTTCAGACGACACACGGTCAGGTAAAGAAGTTACTATGACTGTCTATGATATCTATCCAGAAGTGGTTGGAGAAGTTGAAGGTGGAAGTGTTTTATATCTTGTGCAATATAGCAATGATGGTGATGGTAAATTTGCAGTTGTAGAGGCTAAAGAAAATGATAAAGAGATTCAAAAACTTATGGATCAAGCTGCAACTGAAACACTTATAAATAATCCAGCTACTCTAGTAGGTACACAGTTACAACCTCTAAGTAAAAATGTTAACAACAAATCTCGAAATAATAGAATTGTAGATTTGTCTGGCTTTCTTGACTCTATACTTGAACCTGATTCAACTGTTGCATTGAACATGAATTCAAGTGTCTATCTGAGTTTGACTGAACACTCAAAAGATGGCTGGTGGCATCTCATAAGTGCTGCAATTTTTGGAGGAATTGGACTATTTACATTAGTGAGTGCCTTTCTTCTTCGTAAAAAAATCTATCGCAGCTTTTGAAGAGCTTTATCAAGCCTATCCTGAATTGCAAGGAAATGTTGAAAATCTAACTGGTTTGGCAGAATTTTATGATGAGAGTCTAAAGGTAATCCTTTATAAGAATCATCTCATCACTTACTTTAAAGGGACTCAAGCTTTAGACCTACGAGATGTTGAGCAACTTTATCTAGTTGAAACAAGAATTAACCGTTCCCTAATCACAAATAAAGTCTACCAGTTCTGCTATGTTCGTAAGAATGCTAAGAAAAAACAAGACATGACCTTGAAAACAACTAAAACAGTTCAAGAGCAACTGGAAGAACTTTGGGATTTAATCTCAGATAAATTTCCAGATATTCATATAGGAGTTTAATAGCAAAGCATCGATTTTTCGATGCTTTTTTTATGTATATGATAATTTGTCATAATTTTTTTAATAATTTGATTAGATTTTAGAGGAAATTATAAAATCAATTTATAGGCTTGTTGTTATAAAAGTTTACGAATATTTGATACAAATTAAAAAAATATGCAATTATCATTTGAGATTTCAAAAAAATTCTATAATTTCAACTAAATTATAATACTTGGTAAGAAAAAAATAAAGAGCATGAGTAAAGGCTTTTTAAAGGGTTCAAGATGCTAACAGAGTATAATCAAAGAAGAATTTTATATTATTTATAAAATTTATACCATAACATAAAAATAAATGCATAAAATAAATAAGGTTTTTCTTTCTAATTTTTTTGGTTAAATAATTAGAAAAAAATAGTTACATTGATGGTAAAAATGTAAGGTAGCATCAATTTTTTTAGAATTGATAGAAAAAAACGGAAGGTGTTTAAATGTTTTTTTAAAAAGAAATGAAGGTCAATTTAGAGAAACAGATCGTGTTACAAGATTTAAGTTAATCAAGTCTGGTAAACATTGGTTACGTGCCTCTACATCCCTTTTTGGTTTTATTTAAAGTCATTCGTGGCGGAGTGGATACAGCTCAAGTATCAACAGAGATTGTTGAGGAGCGTTCTTCTACACCATTGACAGGAATCGATGTCCTTAAGGGGATAGTAGCGGCTGGTTCGGTTATCGGAGGAGGAGCTATCGTTCAGACGCAGGTTTATGCTAATGAACAAACAGCAGTAGAAAAAGTAATTGATACAGATAGCACGCTCGTCAATACGGACAAAGTTGTTCTAGGGACAGTTGGGCAAGAAGATCAAGAAACTCCAGCTTCAGATGTGACTTCTCAGTCTATTAGTGAGAGTGTTTCAGTCTCTGAAAGTCAATCCCTATCAGAGTCCTTGTCTTCATCAGTGTCTGCAAGTACATCTGCGTCAGAGTCAGCTTCAACATCTGCCTCTACGTCAACTTCAGCATCTACCTCAGCTTCAACTTCAACCAGTACATCTGAGTCAGTAGCTAAATCAGAAAGTCTTTCTGGGACAGGCTCTACAAGTCCTGCAGTTACAAACTCGGCAAGTAAGAGTGTTGCTAGCGGAACTACCAAGGGAGAGGATGGAGTAGCAAATAAAGCTAACTCTACAATTACCTATAATTCTACAGTAGCTAACTTGAATACTGCTTCAGCAAATGTAGTAGCATCTAACAAAAGTTATTGCTAGTGAAGTAACTGATTTAACAACTGCTGCAACAGGGGTAGTAACTGCGACTGAAACTGATAAAAAAACGTGCAGAGCAAGAGAAAAAAACTCAAAGGCCTTTCAGATGAGATAGGAACTCTATCTCGGTCGACTAGGTCATCGTGAAGGAGCAGAGTCTACGCTTCTAAAAGGAAAAGCTACGATTGAAGCTATTCAAAAAATGCTTTGACAGATCCTAACGCTGACCTTAACACCCTTATCACTGAAGCTACTAGAACACGTAATAGCGTGGTGAACACGGTCCTTCGTGCTAGTTCTGGGGCGCGTGACTACCGTAATGGTCAAGCTTTGACTTCTTCAAATGACTTTCGTATTCCATTCAATACGAACGCTTCTTTAGGAAATGCGACTTACAACTCAAGAGCTAAGTTGGTTGTAACCAATAAAAACCAAGCAAACTACTTTAAAAACATCAGGGAATGCAAATCTAAGTGGTGGTACAGTAACCTTAACACAAAACACTGGTAATCAAGCTGGTTCCTATACATTGAAAACCAAGATTGATATGACTGAGAGTTTCACTCTGACAGGTAAGATCAATCTTGGAGATTCTTATGAAGGTCATCCTAATGGTCACTATGGTGGTGATGGGATTGCGGCGGTGTTTTCAACTGCCGCACCTGGTGTCATCGGTAATGGTGGTAAAAATCATAATGGTGCTGGTGGCTCTCTCGGTATGGGAGGAGACAACCTCAAGGGTTCCTTTTGGTTTTTAAGCTTGATACCTATCACAATACTAGTAGAACTAATCCTATTGATAAAGCATCTTCTGATCCTGGAAGTGTAGGTGGTGGTGGCGCCTTTGGTGGTTTTATCTATAACTATAATGGTAACAATGCTGGGGCACGAGGAACCGTCTATCCAGTAATACGTACATTTTCAAAATTGTCTCAAAATCCAACGGATAATTCTCTGAAAGATTACCAAGTTTCCTACGACGGTAGAACGAAAGAAATGACGGTTACCTACAATGGTCAAACTTGGTCTATGAACTTGCAATCAGACAAACTGGCACTAATGAGTGATGCGAATGTATTGGGAAATCAGATACTAATGCACTTAAGTACCAAAAATACTTTCAATAGTTTATTATCAAACGCTGGATATCCTGAAGAGCTAGCCTTAGCTATTTTTTGCTTCTACTGGTTCTGCATATAACTTGCAACAGTTTAGACTAGAAAAATTTGAATACTCTGCTCGTGGTGCCTATGTTACAGCTCATTTCATCGATGCAGATACTGGAGAGGAAATCCCTGGTAAGGATGAGGTGTTTATCCAACAACTTCCAGGAACAACTGTTGATCTTTCACAATATTTGAACATTGATGGTTATCAGTTGAAGGCAACTAACGTTGCAACTGCCAAAGGATATGTATCAGGCAATACTGTCAGAGTTCTTGAAGGGAAACAAGGTATTACCTATGCCTTCCATAAGATAAGACAGAATGAACTTTATAATGCTACACCTAAAGTTCCAACTGTTTATACTTTGCAAGGGGAAGCTGCGACAGATGTTGCTAATGTAAATAACTTTGTCACTGTTGATCCTGTTGATAGTTCAACACCAGCTGTCACTGGACATAGGATTTCTTGGGTAACGCCAATCTCTACTAGTGCAAGTGGGGCTCAATCAGCTCTAGCACGTGTTACCTATTCTGATAATTCGACAACGGATGTAACCATCAACTATACGGTCTATCCGAAAGTTGAAACCAAAACAAACAATGGTGTGAAAGGTCAATTTTATGCCTTTAAAGCAGTTCCAGGTAGTGATAGAACTGTTGGAGGAAGCTATGCCAATAATATTGGTGGCTATTCAAACCTCTATATCAATAGTAGTGACCTTCCATCAGGTACTACATTCTCTTATGAATATCGCCTGAATAACAATCCAAGTGCCACATTGAGTAAACAAGCTGGCTCACCTGAATTTAGTAGCGTATGGCATACAACAGGAACTAATCCTGTGTCGCACCGTACAACTTACACAGTAAGAGCTACCTATCCAAATGGACGTTTTGGTACTGTATCATCTAGCAATGCAGCCCTAACAAAGTGAAACTAGCTTTGACTATACTGTAGTTGATCCGGTAGCAAAACAAGAGTATGTTACTACAGTTGGTGATAAGGCTTCATTAGCGGATATTATTGCCAATCCAAGTAATGCTATTAAGAATTCTGATGCTGGAGTTGCGATACCTGCAGGTACAACATTCAGTTGGGAACAAACTCCTGACGACGCCATGGTTGCTAATCCAGGATTCTACACAAGAAAAGTAAGAGTGACCTTACCGCAAGGTTCTACTGATGCAGCAAGAAACAGCACATCTGTTCCAGTTATCTTCAAGGTCAATCCACAAGCACCACAAATCGCAGATAATCAGGTTACTAACACAGGTGGTCTTCCAAATAAAGGAATTACAGTCACCAATGTGACGCCGGGTGCACTTGTTACCCTGACATTAAACGGACATACATTCCCTAAGACAGCGGGGAATAATGACACAAGCGTAACATTTACTGCGACAGATTTGAAGGCTGCCTATGATGGAAACAACGGTCTCCTTCCAACAGGTGACGTAACTGTTAAACAAAGTAAGGTTTTCCAAAAATCCTGGTACTAGTGTAAATGAAACCTTGGAATCAGCTACAACGACTAAAACTATTACCAAGGAAACTGTAGCACCTGAAGTAACTTTTTGAACTTTATGTCAAGAACGACAAGACTGGCCTATGGGAAAAACAATCGATCAAGAATAATGTTCGTCCAGGAGTCAGTGGTTACGAAGTATTCGCAGGCGACAAGATTAAAGTTGTTTTAACTGCTAAAGATAATAGTGGTAAGATTAAAACTCTGAAATTAAACGATGGAACTTCTGATATCAGTCGTATTTTTCCAAACTGGTTATTCTTCAGATGATGATGCACTAGGAATTAAGGATATTATCACTGAAGCTTCAACAACAAATCCAAAAAGTATTAGAGTACACTGCTACTTACGGAGAAAATGTCCAATATAAAGATGGAAATAAATGGACTCGTGGAACTAATGCTACAGACTTATCAGATAATACTGGTAGAGTAACGGCTGTAGTTGCACAAGGAAAATTGAATGAAAAATTCCCAGGAGCTCAACCTACTAACGCCATTGCAGTTGCCAATCCAAATGCGTTGACAAATGATGATCGCACCAAGATTCTTAATGCAGTGAAAACGGCAAATCCTCAGGTAGCCAACCGCATTAGCGATTATAGTATTGCTACCGATGGTACTGTAACGATTACCTACAAAGATGGCACAACGAACGATGTGACTATTAGGGTAATTCCACAGGCACCAGTTATCTCAGTTGCTTCTACTAATGAAACTGGTGGCTTGCCAAATCGTTCGATCGTTGTTACAAATGTAACACCAGGAGCTCTTGTAACCTTGACTTTAGCAGGGCATACGTTCGAGAAGAGAGCTAAAGATAATGAAACAAGCGTTACTTTTGAACCTGCAGAAGATCTGAAAAAGGCTTACGACGGTAACAATGGTCTCCTTCCGACTGGAGATGTAACAGCTAAGCAGACAGTTGCTGGTCTCAATTCAGAGGTGACGAGAGGAACAATCACTCCTGAACGTGTGAACCCAACAATTACCTATACTGTTACTGTAAATGGTCAGGAACCTAAGAAAGATAACAATGGTCGCTATTTGTTCTATGCAGGAGATACTATCCAGATTACCTATACAGGTAAAGATAATAGTGGTAAATTAAAAAAACTTTGAAGGTTTCTGGTAATCGAAAAAGATTTGACGGACTTCTTTGAAAACAGACCTGAATGGGGAAGAGGTCCAATCACAAATATTATCAATACCTTAACAAATGATGACCAAACCACCTTCACCATTAATGCGGTTACTAACAAAGACCTTGCTTGGAGATCAGGAAATACCTGGGGACGTTGGCTCAATGCTACAGATCCAAGTGGAAACACTGTTGACGTCGGAGAAATTCGAATTCAACAAGATCAGTTGCAGAACTTGTTTAATAAACCTGCGATTGACTTGACTGAAGTTAAGGATAAAAATCATTTATCAGAATCTGATAAGGACAAAGTTCGCGAAGAAATCAGAAAAGCTCATGATAAGGTTGTTCCAAACGGTCGCAATCGTATTTCAAGCATTGATGTAAGTGACAGTGGCGTTGCAACAGTTTACTATAAGGATAATGCCAAAGTTGCATCTGGTAGTCAGCCGTATGCACCAACTGTTTATAATCAAAACGAGACTGTTACGGATAACAAATATCGTTCTGAATCAGCGTCAACAAGTGCATCAGTGTCAGCGTCAACTAGCGCATCAGTAAGTGCAATGACTAGCGCAAGTACATCAGCCTCAACAAGTGCAAGTACATCAGCAAGTACATCAGCCTCAACAAGTGCAAGTACATCAGCAAGTACGTCAGCCTCAACAAGTGCAAGTACATCAGCAAGTACGTCGGCTTCAACGAGCGCAAGCACGTCAGCAAGTACATCAGCTTCAACAAGTGCAAGTACGTCAGCAAGCACATCCGCATCAACAAGTGCAAGCACCTCAGCAAGTACGTCGGCTTCAACGAGCGCAAGCACTTCAGCAAGTACATCAGCCTCAACAAGCGCAAGCACCTCAGCAAGTACATCAGCTTCAACAAGTGCAAGCACCTCAGCAAGTACATCAGCCTCAACGAGCGCAAGTACATCAGCTTCAACAAGCGCAAGTACATCGGCATCAACAAGCGCAAGTACATCGGCAAGTACGTCAGCTTCAACAAGCGCAAGTACATCGGCAAGCACGTCAGCCTCAACAAGCGCAAGTACATCGGCATCAACAAGCGCAAGTACATCGGCAAGCACATCAGCGTCTGAATCAGCAAGCACAAGTGCATCGACATCAGCATCTGAGTCAGCATCAACAAGTGCATCGACATCAGCATCTGAGTCAGCGTCAACAAGTGCATCGACATCAGCATCTGAGTCAGCGTCAACATCAGCATCTGAATCAGCAAGCACAAGCGCATCAACAAGTGCAAGCACATCAGCATCTGAATCAGCGTCAACAAGTGCAAGCACCTCAGCATCTGAGTCAGCGTCAACAAGTGCGTCGACATCAGCATCTGAGTCAGCATCAACAAGTGCATCGACATCAGCAAGCACAAGCGCATCAACATCAGCGTCTGAATCAGCATCAACAAGTGCATCAACAAGTGCATCGACATCAGCGTCTGAATCAGCATCAACAAGTGCATCGACATCAGCGTCTGAATCAGCATCAACAAGTGCATCGACATCAGCATCTGAGTCAGCGTCAACAAGTGCATCGACATCAGCATCTGAGTCAGCAAGCACAAGTGCAAGCACATCAGCATCTGAATCAGCATCAACAAGTGCATCGACATCAGCATCTGAATCAGCATCAACAAGTGCATCGACATCAGCGTCTGAATCAGCGTCAACAAGTGCATCGACATCAGCATCTGAGTCAGCGTCAACAAGTGCATCGACATCAGCAAGCACAAGCGCATCAACATCAGCGTCTGAATCAGCATCAACAAGTGCATCAACAAGTGCATCGACATCAGCGTCAGAGTCAGCAAGCACAAGCGCGTCAACATCAGCGTCAGAGTCAGCAAGCACAAGCGCGTCAACATCAGCGTCTGAATCAGCATCAACAAGTGCATCGACATCAGCGTCTGAATCAGCGTCAACAAGTGCATCGACATCAGCATCTGAGTCAGCGTCAACAAGTGCATCGACATCAGCATCTGAGTCAGCAAGCACAAGTGCAAGCACAAGCGCGTCAACATCAGCGTCTGAATCAGCAAGCACAAGTGCATCGACATCAGCGTCTGAATCAGCAAGCACAAGCGCATCAACATCAGCATCTGAATCAGCATCAACAAGTGCATCGACATCAGCATCTGAATCAGCATCAACAAGTGCATCAACCTCAGCGTCTGAATCAGCGTCAACAAGTGCAAGCACCTCAGCATCTGAGTCAGCGTCAACAAGTGCGTCGACATCAGCATCTGAGTCAGCGTCAACAAGTGCATCGACATCAGCATCTGAATCAGCAAGCACAAGCGCGTCGACATCAGCATCTGAATCAGCATCAACAAGTGCATCGACATCAGCATCTGAGTCAGCATCAACAAGTGCATCGACATCAGCATCTGAATCAGCGTCAACAAGTGCATCGACATCAGCATCTGAATCAGCATCAACAAGTGCATCGACATCAGCATCTGAATCAGCAAGCACAAGTGCATCGACATCAGCATCTGAATCAGCAAGCACAAGTGCATCAACATCAGCATCTGAATCAGCATCAACAAGTGCATCGACATCAGCATCTGAATCAGCATCAACAAGTGCATCAACCTCAGCGTCTGAATCAGCGTCAACAAGTGCAAGCACCTCAGCATCTGAGTCAGCGTCAACAAGTGCATCAACATCAGCATCTGAGTCAGCGTCAACAAGTGCAAGCACATCAGCATCTGAGTCAGCGTCAACAAGTGCATCGACCTCAGCATCTGAGTCAGCATCAACAAGTGCATCGACATCAGCATCTGAGTCAGCGTCAACAAGTGCAAGTACATCAGCATCTGAATCAGCATCTGAATCAGCATCAACAAGTGCATCGACATCAGCGTCTGAATCAGCGTCAACAAGCGCATCGACATCAGCGTCTGAATCAGCATCAACAAGTGCAAGCACCTCAGCATCTGAGTCAGCAAGCACAAGCGCGTCAACAAGTGCAAGCACATCAGCATCTGAATCAGCATCAACAAGTGCAAGCACATCAGCATCTGAATCAGCAAGCACAAGCGCGTCAACATCAGCATCTGAGTCAGCAAGCACAAGCGCGTCGACATCAGCATCTGAATCAGCGTCAACAAGTGCAAGCACATCAGCGTCTGAATCAGCAAGCACAAGCGCATCAACATCAGCGTCTGAGTCAGCAAGCACAAGCGCATCAACATCAGCGTCTGAATCAGCAAGCACAAGCGCATCAACATCAGCGTCTGAATCAGCAAGCACAAGCGCATCAACATCAGCATCTGAGTCAGCAAGCACAAGCGCATCAACATCAGCGTCTGAATCAGCCTCAACAAGTGCAAGCACATCAGCATCTGAATCAGCAAGCACAAGTGCAAGCACATCAGCATCTGAATCAGCAAGCACAAGTGCATCGACATCAGCATCTGAATCAGCAAGCACAAGTGCAAGCACATCAGCATCTGAATCAGCAAGCACAAGTGCATCGACATCAGCATCTGAGTCAGCGTCAACAAGCGCATCAACATCAGCGTCTGAATCAGCAAGCACAAGCGCATCAACAAGTGCATCAACATCAGCGTCTGAATCAGCGTCAACAAGTGCAAGCACCTCAGCGTCTGAATCAGCAAGCACAAGTGCATCGACATCAGCGTCAACAAGTGCAAGCACATCAGCATCTGAGTCAGCAAGCACAAGTGCATCGACATCAGCGTCAGAGTCAGCATCAACAAGCGCGTCAACATCAGCATCTGAGTCAGCATCAACAAGTGCATCAACATCAGCATCTGAATCAGCAAGCACAAGTGCATCGACATCAGCATCTGAGTCAGCATCAACAAGTGCATCGACATCAGCATCTGAGTCAGCAAGCACAAGCGCATCAACCTCAGCGTCTGAATCAGCGTCAACAAGTGCATCGACATCAGCGTCTGAATCAGCATCAACAAGTGCATCGACATCAGCGTCTGAATCAGCGTCAACAAGTGCATCAACATCAGCATCTGAGTCAGCGTCAACAAGTGCAAGCACATCAGCATCTGAATCAGCAAGCACAAGCGCATCAACATCAGCATCTGAGTCAGCGTCAACAAGTGCATCGACATCAGCATCTGAATCAGCATCTGAATCAGCATCAACAAGTGCATCAACATCAGCATCTGAGTCAGCGTCAACAAGTGCATCAACATCAGCATCTGAGTCAGCGTCAACAAGTGCATCGACCTCAGCGTCAGAGTCAGCATCAACAAGCGCAAGCACATCAGCATCTGAGTCAGCGTCAACAAGTGCATCGACATCAGCATCTGAGTCAGCATCAACAAGCGCAAGCACATCAGCATCTGAGTCAGCATCAACAAGTGCAAGCACATCAGCATCTGAGTCAGCCTCAACAAGTGCAAGCACATCAGCATCTGAGTCAGCGTCAACAAGTGCAAGCACATCAGCATCTGAGTCAGCGTCAACAAGTGCATCGACATCAGCATCTGAGTCAGCATCAACAAGCGCAAGCACATCAGCATCTGAGTCAGCATCAACAAGTGCAAGCACATCAGCATCTGAGTCAGCAAGCACAAGCGCATCAACATCAGCGTCTGAATCAGCGTCAACAAGTGCATCGACATCAGCGTCTGAATCAGCAAGCACAAGTGCATCGACCTCAGCATCTGAATCAGCGTCAACAAGTGCATCAACATCAGCATCTGAGTCAGCGTCAACAAGTGCAAGCACATCAGCATCTGAATCAGCATCTGAATCAGCATCAACAAGCGCATCAACATCAGCATCTGAGTCAGCGTCAACAAGTGCAAGCACATCAGCATCTGAGTCAGCGTCAACAAGTGCAAGCACATCAGCATCTGAGTCAGCGTCAACAAGTGCATCGACATCAGCATCTGAGTCAGCATCAACAAGCGCAAGCACATCAGCATCTGAGTCAGCATCAACAAGTGCAAGCACATCAGCATCTGAGTCAGCAAGCACAAGCGCATCAACCTCAGCGTCTGAATCAGCGTCAACAAGTGCATCGACATCAGCGTCTGAATCAGCAAGCACAAGTGCATCGACCTCAGCATCTGAATCAGCGTCAACAAGTGCATCAACATCAGCATCTGAGTCAGCGTCAACAAGTGCAAGCACATCAGCATCTGAATCAGCATCAACAAGTGCAAGCACATCAGCATCTGAGTCAGCGTCAACAAGTGCAAGCACATCAGCATCTGAGTCAGCGTCAACAAGTGCATCGACATCAGCATCTGAATCAGCATCAACAAGCGCATCAACATCAGCATCTGAGTCAGCATCAACAAGTGCAAGCACATCAGCATCTGAATCAGCGTCAACAAGTGCATCGACATCAGCGTCTGAATCAGCATCAACAAGTGCATCGACATCAGCATCTGAATCAGCATCAACAAGTGCAAGCACATCAGCATCTGAGTCAGCCTCAACAAGTGCAAGCACATCAGCATCTGAGTCAGCAAGCACAAGTGCATCAACATCAGCATCTGAATCAGCAAGCACAAGTGCAAGCACATCAGCATCTGAGTCAGCATCAACAAGTGCATCGACATCAGCGTCTGAATCAGCAAGCACAAGCGCATCAACATCAGCGTCAGAGTCAGCATCAACAAGTGCATCGACATCAGCATCTGAATCAGCAAGCACAAGTGCATCGACCTCAGCGTCTGAATCAGCAAGCACATCTGCTTCAACAAGTGCATCGACATCAGCATCTGAGTCAGCGTCAACAAGTGCAAGCACCTCAGCGTCTGAATCAGCAAGCACAAGTGCATCGACATCAGCGTCAGAGTCAGCATCAACAAGCGCGTCAACATCAGCATCTGAGTCAGCATCAACAAGTGCATCAACATCAGCATCTGAATCAGCATCTGAATCAGCAAGCACAAGTGCATCGACATCAGCATCTGAGTCAGCATCAACAAGTGCATCGACATCAGCGTCTGAATCAGCAAGCACAAGTGCATCGACATCAGCATCTGAGTCAGCATCAACAAGTGCATCGACATCAGCGTCTGAATCAGCAAGCACAAGTGCAAGCACCTCAGCATCTGAGTCAGCAAGCACAAGTGCATCGACATCAGCGTCTGAATCAGCGTCAACAAGTGCATCGACATCAGCATCTGAGTCAGCGTCAACAAGTGCATCAACATCAACATCAGCATCTGAATCAGCAAGCACAAGTGCATCGACATCAGCATCTGAGTCAGCATCAACAAGTGCATCGACATCAGCGTCTGAATCAGCAAGCACAAGTGCAAGCACCTCAGCATCTGAGTCAGCAAGCACAAGTGCATCGACATCAGCGTCTGAATCAGCGTCAACAAGTGCAAGCACATCAGCATCTGAATCAGCATCAACAAGTGCATCGACCTCAGCGTCAGAGTCAGCATCAACAAGCGCGTCAACATCAGCATCTGAGTCAGCATCAACAAGTGCATCAACATCAGCATCTGAATCAGCAAGCACAAGTGCAAGCACATCAGCATCTGAATCAGCAAGCACAAGCGCGTCAACATCAGCATCTGAGTCAGCAAGCACAAGTGCAAGCACCTCAGCATCTGAGTCAGCAAGCACAAGTGCATCGACATCAGCGTCTGAATCAGCGTCAACAAGTGCAAGCACATCAGCATCTGAATCAGCATCAACAAGTGCATCGACCTCAGCGTCAGAGTCAGCATCAACAAGCGCGTCAACATCAGCATCTGAGTCAGCATCAACAAGTGCATCAACATCAGCATCTGAATCAGCAAGCACAAGTGCAAGCACATCAGCATCTGAATCAGCAAGCACAAGTGCATCGACATCAGCATCTGAGTCAGCAAGCACAAGCGCATCAACAAGTGCAAGCACATCAGCGTCTGAATCAGCAAGCACAAGTGCATCGACATCAGCGTCTGAATCAGCAAGCACAAGTGCAAGCACATCAGCATCTGAGTCAGCAAGCACAAGTGCATCGACATCAGCGTCTGAATCAGCGTCAACAAGTGCATCGACCTCAGCATCTGAATCAGCTTCAACAAGTGCATCGACATCAGCATCTGAGTCAGCGTCAACAAGCGCAAGCACATCAGCATCTGAGTCAGCATCAACAAGTGCATCGACCTCAGCGTCAGAATCAGCAAGCACAAGCGCGTCAACATCAGCATCTGAGTCAGCAAGCACAAGCGCGTCAACAAGTGCATCGACATCAGCATCTGAATCAGCAAGCACAAAGTGCATCGACCTCAGCGTCTGAATCAGCAAGCACAAGCGCGTCAACATCAGCATCTGAATCAGCAAGCACAAGCGCATCAACATCAGCGTCTGAATCAGCAAGCACAAGCGCGTCGACATCAGCGTCTGAGTCAGCATCAACAAGTGCATCAACCTCAGCATCTGAATCAGCTTCAACAAGTGCATCGACCTCAGCATCTGAATCAGCTTCAACAAGTGCATCGACATCAGCATCTGAGTCAGCGTCAACAAGCGCAAGCACATCAGCATCTGAGTCAGCATCAACAAGTGCATCGACATCAGCGTCTGAATCAGCAAGCACAAGTGCAAGCACCTCAGCATCTGAGTCAGCAAGCACAAGTGCATCGACATCAGCGTCTGAATCAGCGTCAACAAGTGCAAGCACATCAGCATCTGAATCAGCATCAACAAGTGCATCGACCTCAGCGTCAGAGTCAGCATCAACAAGCGCGTCAACATCAGCATCTGAGTCAGCATCAACAAGTGCATCAACATCAGCATCTGAATCAGCAAGCACAAGTGCAAGCACATCAGCATCTGAATCAGCAAGCACAAGTGCATCGACATCAGCATCTGAGTCAGCAAGCACAAGCGCATCAACAAGTGCAAGCACCTCAGCGTCTGAATCAGCAAGCACAAGTGCATCGACATCAGCGTCTGAATCAGCAAGCACAAGTGCAAGCACATCAGCATCTGAGTCAGCAAGCACAAGTGCATCGACATCAGCGTCTGAATCAGCGTCAACAAGTGCATCGACCTCAGCATCTGAATCAGCTTCAACAAGTGCATCGACATCAGCATCTGAGTCAGCGTCAACAAGCGCAAGCACATCAGCATCTGAGTCAGCATCAACAAGTGCATCGACCTCAGCGTCAGAATCAGCAAGCACAAGCGCGTCAACATCAGCATCTGAGTCAGCAAGCACAAGCGCATCAACGTCTGCTTCAGAGTCAGCATCAACAAGTGCATCGACCTCAGCGTCTGAATCAGCAAGCACAAGCGCGTCAACATCAGCATCTGAATCAGCAAGCACAAGCGCATCAACATCAGCGTCTGAATCAGCAAGCACAAGCGCGTCGACATCAGCGTCTGAGTCAGCATCAACAAGTGCATCAACCTCAGCATCTGAATCAGCTTCAACAAGTGCATCGACCTCAGCATCTGAATCAGCTTCAACAAGTGCATCGACATCAGCATCTGAGTCAGCGTCAACAAGCGCAAGCACATCAGCATCTGAGTCAGCATCAACAAGTGCAAGCACATCAGCATCTGAGTCAGCATCAACAAGTGCATCGACCTCAGCATCTGAGTCAGCAAGCACAAGCGCATCAACGTCTGCTTCAGAGTCAGCAAGCACAAGTGCAAGCACATCAGCATCTGAATCAGCGTCAACAAGTGCATCAACATCAGCATCTGAGTCAGCATCAACAAGTGCATCGACCTCAGCATCTGAATCAGCAAGCACAAGCGCATCAACGTCTGCTTCAGAGTCAGCAAGCACAAGTGCAAGCACATCAGCATCTGAATCAGCGTCAACAAGTGCATCAACATCAGCATCTGAGTCAGCATCAACAAGTGCATCGACCTCAGCATCTGAATCAGCTTCAACAAGTGCATCGACATCAGCATCTGAGTCAGCGTCAACAAGCGCAAGCACATCAGCATCAACATCAGCATCTGAGTCAGCATCAACAAGTGCAAGCACATCAGCATCTGAGTCAGCATCAACAAGTGCAAGCACATCAGCATCTGAGTCAGCGTCAACAAGCGCAAGCACATCAGCATCTGAGTCAGCATCAACAAGTGCATCGACCTCAGCGTCAGAATCAGCAAGCACAAGCGCGTCAACATCAGCATCTGAATCAGCAAGCACAAGCGCATCAACATCAGCGTCTGAATCAGCAAGCACAAGCGCGTCGACATCAGCATCTGAGTCAGCTTCAACAAGTGCATCGACATCAGCGTCTGAGTCAGCATCAACAAGTGCATCAACATCAGCGTCTGAATCAGCGTCAACAAGTGCATCGACCTCAGCATCTGAATCAGCAAACACAAGCGCGTCAACAAGTGCATCAACATCAGCATCTGAGTCAGCGTCAACAAGCGCATCAACATCAGCGTCTGAATCAGCAAGCACAAGTGCATCAACATCAGCATCTGAATCAGCGTCAACAAGTGCATCGACATCAGCATCTGAGTCAGCAAGCACAAGCGCATCAACGTCTGCTTCAGAGTCAGCAAGCACAAGTGCATCAACATCAGCATCTGAATCAGCAAGCACAAGCGCGTCAACATCAGCATCTGAGTCAGCAAGCACAAGTGCATCAACATCAGCATCTGAATCAGCATCAACAAGTGCATCAACATCAGCATCTGAGTCAGCGTCAACAAGTGCAAGCACATCAGCATCAACATCAGCATCTGAATCAGCATCAACAAGTGCATCGACATCAGCGTCTGAGTCAGCATCAACAGCGTGCAAGCACATCAGCATCTGAGTCAGCGTCAACAAGTGCAAGCACATCAGCATCTGAATCAGCAAGCACAAGCGCGTCGACATCAGCATCTGAATCAGCAAGCACAAGCGCATCAACATCAGCGTCTGAATCAGCAAGCACATCTGTTGTTACAAGTAAGGGAATGCCAGAGAGCTTATCGCTTGATAGCTTAGATATCGATAGTGTGATTACATCGGATTCGATCAGCACATCAGTATCGCAATCACTATCATTATCAGTAAGTACTAGCCAATCAATGGCTCATTCGACTTCAACTAGTCAAACTCCTCAAGCTGATAGCAGTAAAACACGTAAGCAACTTCCAAATACTGGAACAACAGCTTCAGCTACAAATGCTCTTCTTGGAGCTGTAGCAGGTCTAACAGGATTAGGTTTAGTAGCTAAACGTCGTAAACGTGATGATGAAGAATAAATCTTCTAACGATTCTATTAGTTGATTGTTCCGATCAAAAACCTGAAAGATATAACTTTCAGGTTTTTTAGTTTTATAATATTTGGCTCTTTGTCAACTGTAGTGGGTTGAACAAAAAGCTAAGATCTGGAGAGGACGATCGTCGTCCTCTCCATTTTTATATTCAGAGCGATGAAAATTCGTTTCTTAAAGTTGTCAAAGTTCCTAAAACCAAAGGCATTTCGTTTGATGAGTTTAATGAGATTATTAGTCGCTTCCAATTTAGCGTTAGAATAGGGTAATTGAAGAGCGTTGACAATCTTCTCTTTATCCTTTAGAAAGGTTTTAAAGACAGTCTGAAAAAGAGGATGAACCTGTTTAAGATTGTTCTCAATGAGTCCGAAAAATTTGTCTGGCTCCTTGTTCTGAAAGTGAAAAAGAAAGAGTTGATAGAGATTATAGTGGTGTTTCAACTCTTCTGAATAGCTCAAAAGCTTGTCTAGAATCTCCTTATTTGTTAAGTGCATGCGAAAAGTAGGGCGATAAAAACGTTTATCACTTAGTTTACGACTATCCTGTTGAATGAGCTTCCAGTAGCGCTTGATAGCTTTGTATTCATGGGATTTTCGCTCAAATTGATTCATGATTTGAACACGGACACGACTCATAGCACGGCTGAGATGTTGGACAATATGAAAGCGGTCGAGAACGATTTTAGCGTTAGGAAAAAGTTTTCTGGCAATATCGTAGTAGGGACTAAACATATCCATTGTAATGATTTTCACCTGACAACGAACAGCTCGCTCGTAGCGCAGAAAGTGATTTCGGATGATAGCCTGTGTTCTGCCCTCAAGAACAGTGATGATGTTGAGATTGTCAAAATCTTGTGCAATGAAACTCATTTTTCCCTTGGTAAAAGAATACTCGTCCCAAGACATAATCTCAGGAAGTCGGCTAAAGTCATGTTTAAAACGGAAGTCATTGAGCTTGCGAACAACAGTTGAAGTTGAAATGGAAAGCTGATGGGCAATATCAGTCATAGAAGTCTTTTTCAATCAATTTTTGCGCAATTTTTTTGATTGATAATACGAGGAATTTGGTGATTTTTTTCTTGACGAGAGAGGACTCGGTGACCATCATTTTTCGAGCACTGATAGCACTTGAAACGGCGTTTTCTAAGGAGGATTCTAGTAGGCATACCAGTCGTTTCGAGGTAAGGAATTTTCGACGGTTTTTGGAAGTCATATTTCTTCATTTGACTTCCGCAATCAGGACAAGATGGGCCTCATAATCCAGTTTAGCGATGATTTCTTTGTGAGTATCCATATTGATGATATCTAGAATCTGGATATTAGGGTCTTTAATATCGAGTAGTTTTTGTGATAAAATGTAATTGTTCCATATGATTCTTTCTAATGAGAGTTTGGTCGCTTTTTCATTATAGATCTTATGGAACTTTTTCTACAACAAAATAGGCCTATAATATCTATAGGGGATTTACCCACTACAAATATTATAGAGCCTAATATTTGTGCTTTGTAAATATCTATAAACATTGCGGTATTTTTTTATAATTTCTGTAAAATAAAAACTAGCCATGAAAATAGTAGTAGCTACTAGATTCTATGACTAGTTGTAAAGTTTAAGGTTTAGACTTGATAATTTTTAGTTTTGTTTAGATAGGGATAGGAGTGTTTCGTCACTTAATTTAGAATCAGTGATAATAGTATCGATATCTGAAATGTTGTAAAATGTAAAAGAAATCAAACTTATCAAATTTGCTATGGTCAGCTAGGAGATACTTTTTTTATTGGCATTTTTCCAGTGCTAATTTCTGAGATTCCCCTTCGTCTTCACTAAAAAGTAGCGATAGCATGGTCCTTGATACCATTACAACTAACGAAGGCTTTTGAAAATTGCAAACTGGCAATATCTTGGAGGGTTAGAGTGCCTACAAATGCTCCAGTAATTGAACGATAATTACCACCGATTAGAATTAGATCAGTTAACTTACGCTCGTTTAGAATGAGAAATACAGGTAAACTATTAGTAACAACACGAATGTTATCGATAGAAAGCTCACGCGCAAAGAACTCTAAGGTAGTACCTGGACCGATAAAAATAGTTTCTCTTTCTTCAACTAAGTGACTAGCAAAGCGAGCAATTTCTTGTTTTTCTGCTGTTTGTAGTCCTTGTTTTTCAACATTAGAACGCTCATTATTTAATAAGGAACCTGTTCGAAGTTTTTCGGCTCCACCATGAACACGAACCAGTAAATCTTTATCTGCCAACTCTTGTAAATAACGTCTAGCAGTCATATCAGAAATATCTAGGCGACTCATAATCTCTTTAACAGTGATCGTTCCTTTTGTATTAACAATTTCTAAGATAGTATCTAATTTTTCTTGCTTCAGCATCGGATCACCTCCATATCTATTACTATAATACCATAAACTAGAAAATCAATCAATGTAAAGAACAAAAATAAACAAAAACAAAAAAACATCTGAGTTTTTAAACAAGTCAGATGTTTTTTTAAAGTCTTGTATTAATCTAGACCATAGTTATAGTCGTCATCTTGCATAGCTTCAACTTCACCAAGTAGGTAACCATTACCAACTTGAGAGAAGAAGTCGTGGTTTGATGTACCAGTTGAAATCCCGTTCATAACAATTGGGTTTACATCGTCCGCTGAGTCAGGGAAGAGAGGGTCTTGTCCCAAGTTCATAAGAGCCTTATTAGCATTGTAACGAAGGAAGGTTTTAACCTCTTCAGTCCATCCAACACCATCATAGAGGCTCTCTGTGTAGCCTTCTTCATTCTCATAAAAGAGTATAGAGCAGGTCGTACATCCATTCTTTTAGCTTTTCTTGCTCTTCTTCAGGCAATTCATTGAAACCGAGTTGGAATTTATAACCAATGTAGGTTCCGTGAACTGACTCATCACGAATGATCAACTTGATGATCTCAGCTACGTTGGCTAACTTGTTGTTTCCAAGATAGTAGAGTGGAGTGAAGAAACCAGAGTAGAAGAGGAAGGTTTCAAGAAAAACACTAGCTACTTTCTTTTCAAGTGGCGTTCCGTTTAGGTAGATTTCATTGATAATTTCCGCTTTTTTCTGAAGATATGGATTGGTATTTGTCCATTCAAAGATTTCTTCGATTTCAGACTTGGTATTCAAGGTTGAGAAAATAGAAGAATAAGATTTAGCATGGACAGATTCCATAAACTGGATATTGTTAAAAACAGCTTCCTCGTGAGGTGTACGAATATCAGCACGAAGAGCCTGGACACCAGTTTCTGATTGCATGGTATCAAGAAGGGTCAAACCTCCAAAAAAACTTTACCGACAAGGTCTTTTTCCTTGTTAGAAAGCTTTCTCCAGTCATCCAAGTCATTTGACAAAGGGATACGCGTATCGAGCCAGAATTGCTCCGTCAGTTTTTTCCCAGGTTGATTTGTCGATGACATCTTCGATGGCATTCCAGTTAATGGCTTTGTAGTAAGTTTGTGACATATTTTTCTTCTTTCAATCTAGTAAAAATTATTTTCTTCTTTTTCCTGCTAAATGTTTAGCTCCTTCTGAACTTCCGTGTCTCAGTCCATCAGAAGCTACTTTATCAACCTTCTTCTTCATGAAGGAATTTTTCCTTTTTTTCAAATAAGAATTTTTCTTTTTAAATAAGAATTTTTCTTTTTAATTTTTTTATTTTCCTGTTTTATCTTGCCAAATAAAAACAATTTATCAGTCTCCTAAAATGAATAAAAAAATTAGAAAAAAATTACGAACAATATCAACTGTGCTTATAGAGATGAATTAAATCACACAGCTCTCACATTGGTTAGCACCGACTTCTCCACCATCATCTGTAAAAGGTACGGACGTAGTAGATAGACTTGATACCTTTGTTGAAGGCATAGTTACGAAGGATAGACAAGTCACGTGTCGTTTGTTTGTTTTCTTTCTTCCATTCGTAAAGGCCTGTTGGAATATCACTACGCATGAAGAGTGTGAGTGAAAGTCCTTGGTCCACGTGCTCAGTCGCAGCAGCATAAACATCAATTACCTTACGCATATCCATGTCATAAGCGGAAGTGTAGTAAGGAATTGTTTCTGTTGACAAACCAGCAGCAGGATAGTAGATCTTACCAATTTTCTTCTCTTGACGTTCTTCGATACGTTGCGTAATTGGGTGAATAGAGGCAGAAACATCGTTGATGTAGCTGATAGAACCATTTGGCGCTACAGCAAGTCGGTTTTGGTGGTAAAGCCCATCTGCTTTAACTTTATCACGAAGTTCAGCCCAGTCAGCAGCAGTAGGAATAAAGATATCTTTGAAGAGCTCTTTAACACGGTCTGATTTCGGAAGGAATTCGCCAGTTAAATACTTATCAAAATAGCTTCCGTTAGCATAGTCTGATTTGTCAAAGTTGTGGAAGGTAACACCACGTTCACGTGCGATATTGTTTGACTCAACCAAGGTCCAGTAGTTCATAAGCATAAAGTAGATGCTTGTAAATTCAACAGACTCAGGTGATCCGTATTCGATCAATTGCTGAGCAAGATAGCTGTGAAGTCCCATTGCTCCAAGACCAAAGGTATGAGCTTGACTATTTCCGTGGTCGATAGTAGGAACAGCGACGATGTGTGAACTGTCTGTAACGAAGGTCAAAGCTCGTACCATTGCACGGATAGAACGTCCAAAGTCAGGTGAAGTCATCATGTTGACCACGTTTGTTGAACCAAGGTTACATGAGACATCAGTACCCATTTTTAGGAATTCTTGAGCATCGTTGATAAGACTTGGTTCTTGGACTTGAAGAATCTCTGAACACAAGTTACTCATGATAATCTTACCGTCAACTGGATTTGCGCGGTTAGCTGTATCAATGTTGACTACGTAAGGATAGCCTGATTCTTGTTGTAGTTTAGAAATTTCAGTTTCCAAATCACGCGCCTTGATTTTTGTCTTACGAATGTTTGGATTTGCAACTAGCTCATCGTATTTTTCAGTGATGTTGATGTAGTTAAATGGCACGCCGTATTCAAGCTCTACAGAATATGGGCTAAATAAGTACATTTCTTCATTCTTACGTGCTAATTCGTAAAATTTATCTGAGTACTACAACACCAAGTGAAAGAGTCTTGACACGAACTTTTTCATCAGCATTTTTCTTTCTTAGTAGAAAGGAAAGCGATAATGTCTGGGTGAAAGACATTTGAGGTAAACAACCCCAGCACCTTGACGTTGACCCAATTGGTTTGAGTAAGAGAAGCTATCTTCAAAAAGCTTCATAACTGGTACGACACCAGAAGCAGCACCTTCATACCCTTTGATAGGGAGCTCCAGCTTCACGAAGGTTGCTGAGGGAAATTCCCACACCACCACCGATACGTGAAAGTTGAAGAGCTGAGTTGATAGAACGTCCGATAGAGTTCATATCATCTGTTACCTGGATCAAGAAACATGATACCAACTCACCACGACGAGCTCGACCTGCATTCAAGAAAGAAGGAGTAGCAGGTTGATAACGTTGGTGGATGATTTCATTAGCAATATCAATAGCAATTGCTTCATCACCATCCGCAAAAGTAAAGGGCATTAAAGAAAACGCGATCTTCCATGCTTTCAAGGTAGTATTCCCCGTCATTAGTCTTCAAAGCATATTGATTATAGAATTTATAGGCAGCCATGAAAGACTTAAATTGGAAGTTTTGATCCTTAATAAATTGATGCAGTTCTTCCAAAAATTCTGGACGGTATTTCTTGATAAATGCTGTTTCAATATAGTTATGTTCAATAAGGAAATTAATTTTATCCGTAATTGAGTTAAAAACCATTGTATTTGGTACAACATTTTCTTTAAAGAAGGCTTCTAAAAGCTTCCTTGTCTTTGTGAAGCATGATTTGTCCATTCACAGGACGGTTAATTTCGTTATTAAGACGGAAGTAAGTCACGTCTTCAAGATGTTTTAATCCCATAAAAAATCCTTTATCTAATTACAAAAGAAAGGCTTCTAAGATAGACATAGAAGCTTTTGTCCTGATTCTTAAGCAAGTTGTTTGAGTTTACCTGGCTGGAAACCAGAGAAAACTTCTGTTGGTGTCTGAATAATAGGAGCTGCACTAAAGCCAAGCTCTTTTACTTGATCAATGTATTCAGGTTGTTCATCAAGATTGATTTCTTTATATTCAACATTATTACTGTCCAAAAAGCGTTTGGTCATTTTACATTGGACACAGTTGTTTTTAGAATATACGGTTACCATTTCTGTAACTCCTCTTCAAAAATATTGTACTTTCTTAGTATAACAGAAAAAAAAACTTTGTCAACTTTCTAAAAACTAAATCTTGTGTAATTGTTTTACCAATTTTACCTACAAACACAATATATAGTATAAAATTTTAAAGAAAGTTCAAAAAAAGCATTGAATACACGAGGAAAGATTCTACAAAAATCTACATACTGTGTTTTGCTAAATTTAATAGAAGATTTTCTGCAAGTTATCTGAAAGGAAATTGAAGAAAGTCCATAAAACACTTGAAAAATATCAATGAAGGTGATATAATACTAAATTGTAAGGGTTATCAGATATAACCCAACAAGAAAACTATTAAAGGAGAGTCAAACTATGGCTTCTAAAGATTTCCACGTAGTGGCAGAAACAGGTATCCACGCACGTCCAGCAACATTGTTGGTACAAACTGCTAGCAAATTTGCTTCAGATATCACTCTTGAGTATAAAGGTAAATCAGTTAACCTTAAATCTATCATGGGTGTAATGAGCCTTGGTGTTGGTCAAGGTGCTGACGTTACAATCACTGCTGAAGGTGCAGACGCTGATGACGCTATCGCTGCAATCTCAGAAACAATGGAAAAAGAAGGATTGGCATAAGGAAATGACAGAAATGCTTAAAGGAATCGCAGCATCTGACGGTGTTGCAGTTGCAAAAGCATATCTACTCGTTCAACCGGATTTATCATTCGAGACTGTTACAGTCGAAGATACAAATGCAGAAGAGGCTCGTTTGGATGTTGCTCTTGAAGCTTCTCAAAACGAGCTTTCTCTTATCCGCGAGAAGGCTGTAGGTACGCTTGGTGAAGAAGCGGCACAAGTATTTGACGCCCACTTGATGGTTCTTGCTGACCCTGAATTGATCGGTCAAATCAAAGAAACTATCCGTGCTAAGAAAGTGAATGCAGAAGCAGGTCTGAAAGAAGTTACTGACATGTTTATCACAATCTTTGAAGGCATGGAAGACAACCCATATATGCAAGAACGTGCAGCGGATATCCGCGACGTAACAAAACGTGTATTGGCTAATCTCCTTGGTAAAAAATTGCCAAACCCAGCTTCTATCAATGAAGAAGTGATCGTGATTGCTCACGACTTGACTCCATCTGATACAGCTCAATTGGACAAAAACTTTGTAAAAGCTTTTGTAACAAACATTGGTGGTCGTACAAGTCACTCAGCTATCATGGCTCGTACACTTGAAATCGCTGCAGTTTTGGGTACAAACAACATCACTGAAATCGTTAAAGATGGTGACCTACTTGCCGTTAATGGTATTACAGGTGAAGTGATTATCAACCCTACTGAAGAACAAGCAGCTGAATTTAAAGCAGCTGGTGAAGCTTACGCTCAACAAAAAGCTGAGTGGGCACTCTTGAAAGATGCTCAAACAGTTACTGCTGACGGTAAACGCTTCGAATTGGCTGCCAACATTGGTACTCCAAAAGACGTTGAAGGTGTTAATGACAATGGTGCAGAAGCTGTCGGTCTTTACCGTACAGAGTTCTTGTACATGGATTCTCAAGACTTCCCAACTGAAGACGAGCAGTACGAAGCATACAAGGCAGTTCTTGAAGGAATGAACGGTAAACCAGTTGTCGTTCGTACAATGGATATCGGTGGTGACAAGGAGCTTCCTTACTTCGATATGCCACATGAAATGAACCCATTCCTTGGTTTCCGTGCTCTTCGTATCTCTATCTCTGAAACTGGAGATGCAATGTTCCGCACTCAAATCCGTGCCCTTCTTCGTGCTTCTGTACACGGTCAATTGCGTATCATGTTCCCAATGGTTGCGCTTTTGAAAGAATTCCGTGCAGCTAAAGCAGTCTTCGATGAAGAAAAAGCTAACCTTCTTGCTGAAGGTGTTGCAGTTGCGGATGACATCCAAGTTGGTATCATGATCGAAATTCCTGCAGCAGCTATGCTTGCAGACCAATTTGCAAAAGAAGTTGATTTCTTCTCAATTGGTACAAACGATTTGATCCAATACACAATGGCGGCAGACCGTATGAACGAACAAGTTTCATACCTTTACCAACCATACAACCCATCAATCCTTCGTTTGATCAATAACGTTATCAAAGCAGCTCACGCTGAAGGTAAATGGGCTGGTATGTGTGGTGAAATGGCTGGTGACCAAACAGCTGTTCCACTTCTTGTCGGAATGGGCTTGGATGAGTTCTCTATGTCAGCAACATCTGTACTTCGTACACGTAGCTTGATGAAGAAACTCGACACTGCTAAAATGCAAGAATACGCTAACCGTGCTCTTACTGAATGTTCAACAATGGAAGAAGTTCTTGAACTTTCTAAAGAATACGTTAACTTCGATTAATCAATTACAAATCCTTGTAGCTTCTAGCTATGAGGATTTTTCTTCTATTTTGTAGAAAACTCCATCTGTAAAATTTATCAAAAATATGGTAAAATAGACAAGGGAAAATACAAGGAGGCTACAATGCAAAATAGACCAATCATTATCGGAGTAACAGGGGGATCTGGAGGAGGAAAGACAAGCGTATCTAAAAGCAATCTTGTCACATTTTTCCAAAATGAAAAAAATCTCTATGATTGAGCATGATTCCTACTATAAAGATCAATCTCATCTAACCTTTGAAGAGCGTATTAAGACCAACTATGACCATCCTTTTGCTTTTGATACTGATTTGATGATTGAGCAAATCAAAGAGTTGTTGGCAGGTCGTCCAGTTGATATTCCTACCTATGATTATGCTGCCCATACCAGAAGTTCTAAAACTTATCGTCAAGAACCTCAGGATGTCTTTATCGTAGAAGGAATCTTGGTTTTGGAGGACAAACGACTTCGTGATTTGATGGATATCAAGATTTTTCGTAGATACAGATGATGATGTTCGTATCATTCGCCGTATTAAACGTGATATGGAAGAGCGTGGTCGTAGTTTAGACAGCGTCATTGACCAGTATCTTGGTGTGGTGAAACCCATGTATCATCAATTTATTGAGCCAACAAAGCGTTATGCAGATATCGTTATTCCAGAAGGAGTAACCAACACAGTAGCTATTGATTTGCTGACAACAAAGATTGAAAAGATTTTAGAAGAAGCACGTCTTGCCCAATAATAAGCAGATAAAAAGGCTGTGGGAAAGTAATGATTTTATCAAGATTGAACTTTTTTCTCATATCCGTGAATCTTTACAATCATGCTTTTAGATAGAGAAAAATATTGTTTCAAAGGATTTTTTGACTCTGTAAGATTCACTAAATGTGGGACAGAGTTTCAGCGCAAATAAAAATCGAGGTCGGGATTTTCCCGACCTCTTATTTTTTGATTTTTTCAAGTCTCGGAACAATAACTAGGGTAAGTATTGCTGAGATAATCAGTTCTGCGATAGAGTTTGTTGAGATAACAGTAGCTAATAGTTTTTGGATATTTCCGTCAAAAACATTTCCAAAGAGGAAGAAGATACCGCCTAGTACAAATACAGTATTAGTAAGGGAACCAAGTGCTCCCGCAAAGATAAGCCCCGTCTTGTTTCTGAGGAGTTTATAGACAAAGTATGGTGTCAAACCGATTAAGATACGAGGAATAATAGCAATAGCAAGTGAAGCTAGATTCCCATTTGGTACAAAAGGAGAGAAGAGGTAGCTAGTTGGGAGAATAGTGATCGTATTGACAGTCAAGCTAATCATTCCCATCAAGAAACCTAAGATAGCCCCAATCCGTGGTCCGTAGATGATACTAGCAATGATGACCGGGATATGGACAATGGTTGGTTTAATTGGAAATGGCAAGACATTAAAGACAATAGAGCTCAGCAAATGAATGACAATCATGCTGGCAAAAAAGATAGCAATAGGAGCAATATTAGAGCGTTTGTTCATGAAGTTTTTCCTTTATCTGTTGTAAAATAGTATCAAGATCAGCAAGAGCACCACGTCCTACATCGCCACAGGCCAGTAGGGACTCTTTTGGAGCAATAATTGTATAACCATAAGTTTCTAAAGTTTTTAAGTTTGTTTGAGTTGCTGGATGGTCATACATTTTGGTATTCATAGCAGGCGCCACTAGTTTTGGAACATAGTGGGGCAAGGCAAGAGCAGTAGAGGTTACCATATTGTCGGCAAAACCATATGCTACTTTTGCAATCGTATTAGCGGTTGCAGGGGCAAGGATAAACAAATCTGTTTCTTTGCCACTCGATATGATTGACTTTGTCAGGATAAGGTTCCTGCATAACATCCAGATGTACGGTATTTTGAGATAGGACTTGAAGGGTTAAAGGTTGGATAAAGGCAGTCGCAGCCTGGGTCATAAGTACAGTAACAGAATGCCCCTGTTTCTTCAAGTTAATAACCAAATCAGCAGCCTTGTAAGAAGCAATAGAGCCTGTAACAGCGAGTGTAATACGAGCCATAATTTTCCTTTCTAACAGTCAAATCCTTGAATTTTTTCCACTAACAAGTCAGCAATTTCTTGCTTGCTAGTAGCAAGCTGATAATCTTTTTCTTCTACTAGATAAGCCAGGTGCTGATTTTCATTAATCTGAGTGAGGTCATTAGCGACAATCAAGTCAGCTTGATTCTTTTACAAGACTTTCTCTAGCGATTTGAATCAGATGCTCCTTAGTAACATCGACAAGCAGTTTAAAGCCAATGAGATGGATACTTGGATTCCATTCTTTAACAAGAGAGATGATCTTTGGATTTTTCTTGAGAAATAGGACTTGCACCTCATCCTTAGAGGAGATCTTTGATTCCATATTTTTCTTATGCAAAAATTCATTTAAATCTTGGCTTGCTTGAACTTCATCGAGACCAGTCATGTAAACAGGACTATAATCAGAGACTGCCATGGAATGAATCAAAACTTGATAATCAGGGAACAATCCGTTTCATCTCTCGAAGTAAATCGGAAGTGTTTTTTTGATTTCAATGATGGATAAATTTGAGTGTGGTGCTGGTTTTAGTGCTTGTTGCGTAGTAATCAGACAAACGTGATGCCCAGCCTTCAGTAAAGTCTCAGTTATTACTTTACCAAGTCTACCAGTAGAGTGGTTGGTAATGGAGCGAACGCGATCTATTGCTTCGTTTGTACCACCAGATGTAACTAAAATTTTCATAGAACTATTGTACAAAAAAATGAGCAGTAAGTAAAATGAAAGCGATAAAATATTATGTGAAATCCCAACTTTAATCTATAGTTAAAACTTATAAAGGCATATAAAAAAATTTAAATAGTAGACGCTAAACCCTTTTAGGGCGCTATATTTACGAACGTTATCAAGCTTTATGTCTGTTAAAAATCTTGTTTTTGTGTTATAATGAATTAATACATTTGAGGTAGAGGAGTTTGTTATGAAAACAGATATTGAAATTGCACAGAGTATTGAGTTAAAACCGATTGTTGATGTTGTTGAGAAACTCGGTATTTCATACGATGATTTGGAGTTATATGGAAAGTACAAGGCTAAACTTAGCTTTGATAAAATTCGTGCAGTTGAGAGCAATCCAGTTGGTAAGTTGATTTTGGTGACAGCTATTAACCCAACGCCAGCAGGTGAAGGAAAATCAACCATTACCATCGGACTTGCTGATGCTTTGAATAAGATTGGTAAGAAAACTATGATTGCCATCCGCGAACCTTCTCTTGGTCCTGTCATGGGGATTAAAGGTGGTGCAGCTGGTGGTGGTTATGCCCAAGTGTTACCAATGGAAGACATCAACCTTCACTTTACTGGAGATATGCATGCTATTACAACAGCAAACAATGCTCTCTCTGCCTTGATCGACAATCACTTGCACCAAGGAAATGAGCTAGGAATTGACCAACGTCGTATTCTTTGGAAACGTGTTGTTGACTTAAACGACCGTGCTCTTCGTCATGTAACTGTTGGACTCGGTGGTCCTCTTAATGGTATTCCTCGCGAAGATGGATTTGATATCACTGTTGCTTCAGAAATCATGGCTATCCTTTGCTTGGCAACTGACATTGAAGATTTGAAACGTCGCTTGGCAAATATCGTCATCGGTTACCGTTATGACCGTACACCTGTTTCAGTGGGTGATCTACAGGTTGAAGGTGCTTGTGGCATTGATTTTTGAAGGATGCTATCAAACCTAACTTGGTGCAAACAATCTATGGAACACCTGCCTTTGTACATGGTGGACCATTTGCCAATATCGCCCATGGCTGCAACTCAGTTTTGGCAACAAAAACTGCTCTACGTTTAGCAGATTACACAGTGACAGAAGCTGGCTTTGGTGCAGACCTTGGTGCAGAGAAGTTCCTTGATATCAAGACTCCAAACCTACCAACAGCTCCAAGCGCAGTAGTCATTGTCGCAACACTTCGTGCTCTTAAGATGAACGGAGGAGTAGCTAATGATGCTCTGACAGAAGAAAACGTGGAAGCAGTACGTGCTGGATTTGCAAACTTGAAACGCCACGTTGAGAATATCCGTAAGTTCGGTATTCCAGCAGTTGTTGCTATCAATGAATTTGTCTCTGATACCGAAGCAGAAATCGCAGCCTTGAAAGAACTTTGTGCTTCAATTGATGTTCCAGTTGAATTGGCTAGCGTATGGGCTGATGGAGCTGAAGGAGGAGTGGCTTTGGCTGAAACTCTCGTCAAAACAATTGACGAAAACCCAGCTAACTATACACGTTTGTATGACAACGACCTTTCTGTTCAAGAAAAGATTGAAAAGATTGTAACTGAAATCTACCGTGGTAGCAAGGTTAACTTTGAGAAGAAAGCTCAAACACAAATCGCTCAAATCGTTCAAAACGGATGGGACAAATTACCAATCTGTATGGCTAAAACTCAATACAGTTTCTCAGATAATCCAAATGCTCTTGGTGCACCTGAAAACTTTGAAATTACTATTCGTGAATTGGTACCAAAACTTGGTGCAGGCTTCATCGTTGCTCTTACTGGTGATGTCATGACCATGCCTGGTCTTCCAAAACGACCTGCTGCTCTCAACATGGATGTTGAAAGTGATGGAACTGTTTTTAGGTCTATTCTAATTGAACAAGAAAAAAAGACAAGCTCAAAATCGAGTTTGTCTTTTTATATTAATACTAAAAAAATCTCCTAGAATGTGACTAGGAGATTTGTATTTTATTTCATAGTTGGGAAAAGAAGCACATCACGGATAGTAGTTGTATCAGTGAGGAGCATGCAGAGACGGTCGATACCGATTCCCAAACCACCTGTTGGTGGCATACCGTATTCAAGAGCTTCAATGTAGTCATAGTCGATTCCTGTCGCTTCATCGTCACCAAGTTCTTTGGCTTTGGCTTGAGCTTCAAAACGGCTAAGCTGGTCGATTGGGTCGTTCAACTCAGTAAAGGCATTTCCGTATTCTTTAGTCATAATGAAGAGTTCAAAACGGTCGGTAAAGCGCTCATCTTCAGGATTTTTCTTAGCAAGTGGAGATACAGCTACTGGATGTCCATAGACAAAGGTTGGTTGGATCAAGGTTTCTTCAACAAATTCTTCAAAGAAGGCATTGATAATGTGACCAACTTCAGTGTAGTGTTTCTCAACTGGAACTTTCTTCTCGGCAGCAATAGCTTTTAGCTTCTTCCAAAGTCATATCTTGCCGAAGTCTACACCAGTAATTTCTTTGATAGCATCTACCATGTGAACACGTTTAAATGGTTCGTTAATCTTGATTTCAGTACCTTGATAGTTAACTGGACCATCACCCTTAACAGCTTTAGCAGCATGTTGGATAATACCTTCCGTCAAGTCCATGATATCTTGGAAGTCTGCATAAGCTTGGTAAACTTCGATAGAAGTAAACTCAGGGTTATGAGTAGCATCCATTCCTTCGTTACGGAAGATACGACCAATCTCATAAACACGTTCCATACCACCGACGATAAGACGTTTCAAGTGAAGTTCAGTCGCGATACGAAGCACCATGTCAATGTTTTGAGCATTGTGGTGAGTGATGAATGGACGAGCCGCAGCACCTCCTGCTTCGTTGTGAAGAACAGGTGTTTCCACTTCAAGGAAACCTTTTTGATCAAGGTAACGACGGATTTCAGAGATGATTTTTGAGCGAGTAACAAAGCGTTCAAAGCTTTCACGGTTTGAAATCAAATCAAGGTAACGTTTACGGTAAATAGTTTCAACGTCAGTTAGTCCGTGGAATTTTTCAGGAAGTGGACGAAGAGCTTTAGACAAGTGAGTGATGTGTGTAGCCTTGATAGAGAGTTCTCCCATATCTGTACGCATAACTTCACCTTCGACACCAAGGAAGTCTCCTAAGTCAGCCTTTTTAAAAATTTCGTAGTTTTCTTCACCGACAGCATCCTTACGAACGTAGATTTGGATTTGACCTTCACGGTCTTGAAGGTGAGCAAAACCAACTTTCCCTTTTCCACGTTTGGTAACAAGACGACCTGCAATAGTAGCAGTTTCGTTCAATTCATGTAGTTGTTCCTTATCGAGATCAGCATATTTATCTTTTTAATTCTTGTGAGTTGGCAGTACGTTCAAAACGTTTACCGAAAGGATCAATTCCTTGTTCACGGAGCGCAGCCATTTTTTCGCGGCGAACGATCTGCTGGTCATTTAGTTCTTCCATATGTTCTGTTGACATGGTTTCCTCCTAGTTTTTACTCAATACTTGATAGGATGAGTCTATATTGCGATACTCCCATTTTAACATAAATGTCAAATAAATTCACGGATATTCTACAAAATATAAAAAGAACTTAACAGTGATTGCTAAGTTCAGTTATTATTTTGATAAGAAGTGTCATTCCAGACTATAAGATTGAAGTTTTCAGAGTCGGATGTTTCAAGAACGGTAACACTAGCATTTGCTAGACCACCATCTTTTCTAAGTAGAGGAACATCGTAACCTAGCAGAGTTTGTATACTTGCTGTGAGATTAGCTCCGTGACCGACAATTAAAACATGATCAAAATCTTGATCTTGAAGCGATTTAACAAAATTGATAGTTCGTTGTGTTGTTTGATAAACGGACTCAGCACCAAACATAGTCGAATCAAATTTCGCTAGATTGTTACGGAGAGCATTCATTTGCTCAGGATAGATTGCTTTTAAAGTTGCAAATTTTGCTCCTTCAAGTTTTCCAAGTTGCCATTCTCTTAGAAGGGATGTTTCTTGTAAGGGACAGCTATTTTTCAGTTGACTTTGGATAATCTGAGCAGAAGTTACGGCACGAGGAAGATCACTGGAATAAATCACATCAAATGGAATTTCATGGAGATACTGGCCCAATTGTTTTAAGGTCTCAATGGATTTCTCAAGGAGTGGTGAGTCACCACTTGCCCCTTGAAAACGTCCTTCAAGATTCCAAAGAGTTTTACCGTGGCGAACAAAGTATAGTTTCATTGATCATTGTCCTTCTAAAATATCTGCAAAGTCTGCTTTAACAAAGCTTGCAAGGTCTTTTGGGTTGATAATAATACTATGCCCAACTTCACCTGCCGAAACGATCATTTCTTCAAGCTCAAGTGCACTTTGATCGATAAAGATAGGGTAGTTATGTTTTTGACGAATTCCAACTGGATTATTGGCGCCATGGATATATCCTGTTGTCTTTTCGAGGTCTTTTTGTGGAATCATGCTGACTTTCTTATTACCAGAAATCTTTGCAAGCTTCTTTTCAGAAAGGTGTTCAGTGATAGGAAGGATACCGATAAGGGGACCAGTCTTATCTCCCAAAAGGGCTAAAGTCTTGAAAATTTGACTTTTATCGTAATCTTGAGGTAACTCACCTTCCAAGGCATTAATTTGAATTCCTTTATGATTAATCCCTGCCTTGGTTAAAATTTGTTGGACCAAGGTTTTTTTGACTTTTACTTTTTTAGCCATTATTTGTATTTATCCTCCAATTGACTCATCCAAATACCTAACCAAATACCTAGAGCGAAGAAAAAGGCAATGATGACATAAGACACAAGAGATAAACCACTGTAGCTGATGCTTTCAGCATTACCAGCATTTGGAATGAGGATTAAGATTGTACTTGAAAGAACAATTCCGATGATAAAGTGGTAGACACGAGATTGATAGACACGGAGAGCGTAGTCCATAAATTTTGAAAAAATGACAAGAGTAGCAAGTGCTCCAATTCCTATTGGAAGGAAGGTTCCGAATAAATCAAAAGTCTTAAATCCAGTTAGCATTGGACTATAAAGACCAAGGATTAAAAGTAGATTAGAAGGGCTGAGTCCTGGAACTAAAATTCCAAGGGCTAATAAACATCCAGCAAGAGTAAAGTTAAAGGAAACTTGCTGACAACGACCCAACGACAAAGTTCAGAGCATAGAGGGCAATTCCTGACACAATAAAGGTCGCCCCAAAACCAAATGAGATCAATCTTATCTCTCTCAGAGTCACGAGTTGATTCTTTAACTAGACTAGGAATGGTTCGAGTGATTAGCATCAGCAAAACTCCACAATACATACACTTGATAATTTTCGAGAAGATACTCAATAGGATAGGAGAAAAGTCCGATACCCAGCAGCATTCCAATACCGACAGGTAGGAAAAAAAGAGTAGATCTTCTTTTAAATTCTTGAAAAGGATGGGCAAGGAAACGAATCATTCTTTCATAAATTCCCCAAGATAGCAGCAAGAACACCACCAGAAATACCTGGCAAAATAAAAACCGAGAGCAATAACAATTCCCTTAATAATTTTTTTGATAGCCATGATAACATAAAGATCCTCCAAAATTCAAATTAGGTTAAAAGATATTTATAGTATTTCCATACTACAAAATAAAGAAAAAGCAAGCAGAAAGCAATGTCTGACTTGCTTATTGTGATAGTTGTTAGGGTTTTTAAGAATAATTTTCTAAATGTCTCTTCCTTATCTTTTTAAACTAGAAATAAGGTTCAAATCTAGATGATGTTCAAATCCGCCAAGGTTTCCATGAGAGGTGTATTGGTGAAGATCATAGTTAAGATCTGTATTGGGAGCACTCTCATAGTAACCCGAGTTGGTCCTATAGGACGGTATCCAGATAGCCGAGAAATTCTCAGTACTGATACTATGTTCCTCCATAAAGTAGACACCAACATAGATTCCGATATTTTTAGCTCCCAATGAAGCTAATTTAGCTCGAAAAGCCTCAACTCCCTTGTTCATGTCAGACATAGATTTTTCCTCAACATCTAACCAATAGTAGCTGGGATTATATGGAGAAGAAGCGTTATAAAAGACTTCGGCAGCTTTTTTCCATTTCTTCTACGTTTTTTCCAGCAACATAAGCATAAACAGCTACTGGAATATTTCGTTTTTGAAACTCTGTGATATGTTCCTTATAGACCTTATCGACTCCGTTTTTATAGGCAGCGTCATTTTCTTCAGAAACTTGACCTCCATAATGAACACGAACAATCGCTCCAGAGATATTTTGAGATAAGGTGTCATAATTAATCTCTGATGGCCTTTGCCAACCAGAAACATCAACAATAGGTTTATTGATATTATGTAAAGCTTGAGTTTCTACTTGAACTGGATTTTGCTTTGTTTTGACGGGATGGTCTTCAAACTTGGGTCGATTTAGGACAAAATCCCTATGATAAGAGCTAATACAGTAAAAATAAAAGCGGGATTAATTTTCTTTCTCATACTTCTATAGTTTATCGTAAATGGGGGAAAAAATCAAAAAAAATACTCGAAATTATACCGTAAAGACTCTGTTTTAGGCCACTTGACTTCTTTTGTGTTTGAAAGAGCAAAAAAATATGATATAATTAAAAAGGAATTTCTATAGAAAAAGAGAAAAAAATATGGCAAATTATGCAGTTATTTTTAGCAGCGGGTAAAGATGCCGTATGAAATCAGATCTACCTAAAGTCATGCACAAGGTTGCAGGAATTTCAATGCTTGAGCATGTTTTTCGTAGCGTTGGCGCAATTAAACCTGAAAAAACAGTAACGGTTGTTGGCCATAAAGCAGAACTAGTGGAGCAAGTTTTAGCTGGTCAAACTGATTTTGTAAGACAGTCTGAGCAATTAGGTACTGGTCATGCGGTTATGATGGCTGAGCCAATTCTTGAAGGACTTTCTGGTCAAACTTTGGTCATTGCTGGTGATACACCATTAATCACTGGGGAAAGTCTTAAAAATTTGATTGATTTCCACATAAATCACAAGAACGTAGCAACAATCCTAACTGCAGAAGCTGAAGACCCATTTGGTTATGGACGTATTGTTCGTAACGAGAATGCCGAAGTGCTTCGTATCGTGGAGCAGAAGGATGCGACTGATTTTGAAAAACAAATCAAGGAAATCAATACTGGAACCTATGTCTTTGATAATGCTCGTCTCTTTGAAGCTTTGAAGAATATCAATACCAACAATGCTCAAGGTGAATACTATATCACTGATGTGATTGGTATTTTCCGTGAAGCTGGCGAAAAAGTCGGTGCTTACACTCTTAAAGACTTTGATGAAAGTCTCGGAGTAAATGACCGTGTTGCCCTTGCAACAGCTGAAGGTATCATGCGTCGTCGCATTAACCAAGCCCATATGGTCAATGGGGTTAGCTTTGTGAATCCTGAAGCTACTTACATTGACATTGATGTTGAGATAGCTCCAGAGGTTCAAATCGAAGCAAATGTAACCCTCAAAGGTTCTAGTAAGATTGGTTCTGAAACTATCCTGACAAACGGAACTTATATCGTTGATAGTAGCATCGGAGCAGGAGCAGTAATCACCAATTCAATGATTGAGGAAAGCTCAGTTGCTGATGGCGTTACAGTTGGTCCTTATGCTCATATTCGTCCAGGATCAAGCCTTGCAAAAGATGTACATATGGGAACTTTGTTGAAGTCAAAGGATCTAGTATCGGTGAAAATACCAAGGCAGGTCATTTAACTTATATTGGTAACTGTGATGTTGGTAGTGATGTCAACTTCGGTGCAGGAACGATCACTGTAAATTACGATGGTCAACACAAGTTTAAAACAACTATTGGCAACAATGTTTTTGTTGGATCAAATTCAACCATTATTGCTCCAGTAGAGCTTGGAGATAACTCTCTTGTTGGGGCAGGTTCTACCATTACTAAGGATGTTCCAGCTGATGCCATTGCTATTGGACGAGGTCGTCAAGTCAATAAGGATGAATATGCAACTCGCCTCCCTCATCATCCTAACAATAAATAGGAGCTAACGATGGAATTTGAAGAAAAGACGCTTAGTCGTAGAGAAATTTATAAAGGACCTATTTTTCAGCTAGTTCAAGATCAGGTTGAACTACCTTCTGGAAAAGGTACTGCGCAACGTGATTTGATTTTCCACAATGGGGCAGTTTGTGTCCTTGCAGTCACTCCAGAAAATAAGATTGTTCTTGTTAAACAATATCGCAAGGCGATTGAAAAAGTTTCTGTTGAAATTCCTGCAGGTAAGCTTGAAATAGGGGAGAATGCAGATCCAGAAGCTGCAGCACTTCGTGAATTAGAAGAAGAAGCAGCCTATACTGGTAAATTAAGCCTTCTCTATGATTTTTACTCTGCGATTGGATTTTGTAACGAGCGTTTAAAACTTTATTTGGCAAGCGATTTGACAAAAGTTGAGAATCCTCGTCCTCAGGATGAAGATGAGACTTTAGAGTTACTTGAGGTCAGTCTTGACCAAGCTAAAGAATTGATCCAGTCTGGAGATATTTGTGATGCTAAGACCATTATGGCTATCCAGTACTGGGAATTACAAATAAATAGTGGAGGAGCCCATGGGTAAACCTTTATTAACAGATGAAATGATTGAACGTGCCAATCGAGGAGAGGACATCTCAGGTCCTCCCTTGCTTGACGATGAAGAAACTAAGATTTTACCGACTTCTTCTCAAAATTTTGGCTATTCACGAACCAGAGATCATGGATTTAGCCAAGATACACTGACTATCGAAGTTGAACCCTCTATTCACAAAAGTCGTCGAATTGAAAATACTAAGAGAAATGTCTTTAATTCTAAATTAAACAAGATTCTATTTGCAGTTATTCTTCTCTTGATTTTGTTAATTTTAGCAATGAGATTTATTTAAGGGGACTATCATGAAAATTGGAATTATTGCAGCTATGCCAGAAGAGCTAGTTTACTTGATTCAACACTTGGACGAAGCCAGTGAAGAAAAGGTTCTGGGACATAGCTATCATACTGGTAAGATTGGTTCTGTTGAGCTTGTACTTGTAGAGAGTGGTATTGGTAAAAGTCATGTCTGCTATGAGTGTCGCTATCTTAGCGGATCACTTTCAAGTCAATGCAGTGATTAATACTGGTTCTGCTGGTGCAGTGGCAAGTGGAATCGCAGTAGGGGATGTAGTGATTGCAGACAAGCTTGCCTACCACGATGTTGATGTGACTGCCTTTGGCTATGATTACGGTCAAATGGCTCAACAGCCTCTCTATTTTGAATCAGACAAAAAGTTTATCAGCTTTGCTTCAAGAGAGTTTGTCTAAACTGGATCAAACTTGGCATTTAGGTTTGATTGCGACAGGTGATAGTTTTGTGGCTGGAGAAGATAAAATCAAAGGCCATTAAAGAACACTTCCCTCAAGTTCTTGCTGTAGAGATGGAAGGGGCAGCTATTGCTCAAGCAGCTCACGCTTTGAACCTACCTTTCTTAGTCGTTCGTGCCATGAGTGACAATGCCAACCATGAAGCATCCGTTTCCTTTGATGAATTTATCGTAGAAGCAGGACGTCGTTCTGCCCAAGCCCTAATGACGCTTTTGCAGTCTATAAAGGATTAATAGAAGAATTACTGAGAGTGGGACAGAAATCGGTAATTCGTTAGAATTCGATTTCGTCGTCCCACCTCCGCACAGTTGAGTAGGGCTGTAAAAGCTGATGAAATCAGCGTAGTAGAGCCCACTCAACCACTGCGTCTTGCTCGACAATCCAAAGAGAATTGAGAGGCTAGGACTTTTGTCCCAGCCTTTTCTTGTCTTGCCAACTAAAATAATCAGAAGGTTCCTAAGAAAAGTTATTTTCAAACTTTTTTGATATAATAGAAACATTGACTTGAAGAATAAGGAAGAGAAAATGAACGAATTATTAAAGGGAATGAATGACCGACAGGCTGAAGCGGTCCAAACAACAGAAGGTCCACTGCTGATCATGGCGGGGGCTGGATCTGGTAAGACCCGTGTTTTAACCCACCGTATTGCCTACTTAATTGATGAAAAGATGGTAAACCCATGGAATATCTTGGCCATTACCTTTACCAATAAGGCTGCGCGTGAAATGAAGGAGCGTGCTTATGGACTCAATCCAGCTACTCAGGATTGTTTGATTGCGACCTTCCACTCTATGTGCGTGCGTATCCTACGGCGCGATGCGGATCACATTGGCTACAATCGCAATTTCACGATTGTGGATCCTGGAGAGCAGCGAACGCTCATGAAACGCATTCTCAAACAGTTGAACTTGGATCCTAAAAAATGGAATGAACGTACCATTTTGGGAACCATTTCCAATGCTAAGAATGATCTGATTGACGACGTAGCTTATGCTGCCCAGGCAGGAGATATGTACACGCAAATTGTAGCTAAGTGTTATACAGCCTATCAGAAAGAACTTCGTCAGTCAGAGTCAGTGGACTTTGACGACTTGATCATGTTGACTTTGCGGCTCTTTGACCAAAATCCTGATGTTTTGACTTATTATCAGCAAAAGTTCCAGTACATCCATGTTGATGAATATCAAGATACCAACCACGCCCAGTATCAACTGGTCAAACTTTTGGCTTCTCGCTTCCAAAATATCTGTGTAGTTGGGGATGCTGACCAGTCTATCTATGGTTGGCGTGGTGCTGATATGCAGAATATCTTGGACTTTGAGAAGGATTATCCTAAGGCCAAGGTTGTTTTGTTGGAGGAAAATTACCGTTCAACCAAAACCATTCTCCAAGCAGCTAATGATGTCATCAAAAACAATAAAAAAATCGCCGTCCAAAAGAATTTATGGACTCAAAATGCGGATGGGGAACAGATTGTCTACTATCGTGCTAATGATGAACAAGACGAGGCTGTCTTTGTAGCCAAAACCATCGATGAACTTGGTCGAAGCCAAAACTTCCTCCACAAGGATTTTGCGGTTCTTTACCGTACCAATGCCCAGTCTCGTACCATTGAAGAAGCTCTGCTCAAGTCTAATATTCCTTATACCATGGTTGGTGGAACAAAATTCTATAGCCGTAAGGAAATCCGTGACGTTATTGCATATCTGAATCTCATTGCCAATTTGAGTGATAATATCAGTTTTGAGCGGATTATCAATGAACCAAAACGTGGCATTGGCCCAGGAACAGTAGAGAAAATCCGTGACTTTGCCAACCTACAAAACATGTCGATGCTTGATGCTTCAGCTAACATCATGTTATCAGGGATTAAAGGTAAGGCAGCCCAGTCAATCTGGGATTTTGCCAATATGATTCTTGATTTGCGGGAGCAACTGGATCAATTAAGCATTACTGAGTTAGTGGAAGCAGTCTTGGAAAAAACAGGCTACGTGGATATTCTCAATGCTCAAGCAACCTTAGAAAGTAAGGCTCGTGTCGAAAATATCGAAGAGTTCCTTTCTGTTACCAAGAATTTCGATGATAATCCAGGTAATCAAGAAGAGGAAACTGGCTTGGATAAGCTCAGTCGCTTCTTGAACGATTTGGCCTTGATTGCAGATACAGACTCTGGCAGTCAGGAAACATCAGAAGTAACCTTGATGACGCTCCATGCGGCCAAGGGACTCGAGTTTCCAGTTGTCTTCTTGATTGGAATGGAAGAAAATGTCTTTCCACTTAGTCGTGCAGCAGAGGACGTGGATGAATTGGAAGAAGAACGCCGTCTAGCCTATGTCGGTATCACGCGCGCAGAGAAAATCCTTTATCTAACCAATGCTAACTCACGCTTGCTGTTTGGTCGAACGAACTATAATCGCCCAACACGCTTTATCAATGAGATTAGTTCAGATTTGTTAACTTATCAAGGTTTGGCGCGTCCTGCTAATAGTAGCTTCAAAGCATCCTATAGTAGTGGAGGTGTCGCCTTTGGTCAAGGCATGAGCCTAGCTCAAGCTCTACAAGATCGTAAACGCAACGCAGCACCAAGATCAATTGAATCAAAAGGACTACCTTTTTGGACAGTTTTTCAGCTGATTCTACATCGACTTCTAGTGAGACAAGCTGGTCTATTGGTGATATTGCCCTTCATAAGAAGTGGGGCGAAGGAACTGTTCTAGAAGTTTCAGGAAGTGGATCTACTCAGGAATTGAAAATCAATTTCCCAGAAGTCGGCCTTAAAAAAACTTTTTAGCTAGTGTAGCACCGATTGAGAGAAGTAAGTTTCTGAACGAAAAAGAACGTGATATTCCTTTGGCAGCAGCCAAAAGCACCAGGTATTGTTTTAGGGATTATAACCGCACTAACAGCATTATTTTTAAACAGAAAAAAAGCAACTAGCAGAATGTTCTGCTGGTTGCTTTTTATTTACAAAATATATTTCTCAATAGCGCGTGCAACACCGTCTTCTTCATTGCTAGCAGTTACGGCATCAGCGAGAGATTTTGACGTGGTCGCTGGCATTTCCCATGGCGATCCCCAGCCCAGCAAACTCTAACATCTCAATGTCGTTATTGGCATCACCCATAGCCATGATTTCAGAAGGTTGGATATCTAAAATCTCAGCCAAACGAGAAAGAGCAGAAGCCTTGGTTGTACCGAGTGGCATTGCTTCATAGATCACTGGTTGAGAACGAACACCGCTAAATCTCTGACAAAGTTCATCAGCAAAATCGTTGTTCAAAAGTCATCTGTTTGTTCTTTTGTACCCTAAGAACATACCCTGGAACATACGATATTTACCACTGGTAGCTTCTTCCAGTGAGATTTCAGTCAGATCAGAGAAAACAAGTGTAGCATCATATTGAACGATAGGATTTGGTTTGCCTCCGAGAACGAAGTAGTGTTCCTCATCAAAGAGAGTCAACTGAACCTCACTCTTTTTAGCAAGGTCATTCAGGTATTCGATGTCTGATTTGCTAAGTTCCCGACAGTCGACAAGGCCCCAGTCACTGGTTTGGTGGGTAGAACATCCATTGTTGACAATAACGTATTCATTTTGCAAATCAAGACCGAGTTTCTTGTAGTAGGGAAGAACTCCAAAGAGAGGTCGTCCAGTACAGAGAACCAGTTTGACACCTTTTTCGATAGCCTTATGAATGGCATCAATATGAGCCTGAGGAATTTCCTTGGCTTCGTTAAGTAGAGTACCGTCCATATCTAGGGCAAGTAATTTAATCATAGTCTTTCCTTTTCTCGTGTTTTGCCTATATTATAGCATATTTTTGAGGCAAATAAGATCTAAAGCTAAGTAGAAATGCCATTTTCTATTTAGGATTTTTACTAGATAGATATACGAAAAAATATGATATACTAAATTTAGTAATGCATTTAATATTATAGAGATAATGGATAAAAAAAGCAGAGGACTTTATCATGAAAAAAAGAGTAGTACAGATTTTTACTAGCCTTATTGGTAATCATTTATAGGAAGACATGGTTTTGGTGGATTTTTTTAATCACTTTTTGCAGCTAGATTTGTAGCCTGCTAGTCGAGAATTTTTTTCAGATTCTTTCTTTTTTTAGAGCTTTAGCGTTACTTTTTCTAGCTATTCTTTATTTACTAGTATTCGAAGGTAAGAAAATACTTGAGTTGAAGTGGAAATGGAGATATCCAGTTTATTTGCTTCTTGCTTATGGAGTCAGTTATCTTTTAGATATTGCATTGTCCTTTTTAACCCCAGCAACGTCTAATCAAATCGCTTTAAATGAATTGATTGAGATGACAGGGCGACAAGAGTTACCTTATCTTTTACTTATTGTTTGTCTGCTAGGACCAATTACAGAAGAATTGGTTTATCGAGGAGTTCTGATGAATACATTTCTGAAAGATTCATCTTGGTATGGAGATGTTTTACTATCTGCTTGTGTCTTTGGTTATGTGCATGTCAGTTCAGGTTTAACACCACTCGCCTTTTTCACCTATGCAAGTGGAGGAGCAATTTATGCATTCCTCTACCGAAAAACTCATTCTCTCTATTATCCCATTTTGCTCCATATCATGATTAACATGACTGCATTTTGGGATTTATGGACGATCTTAAAAATTTGTAACTTTCTTTTACCTCTTTCTCATTTCTGAAGGTTTAATTCCATACAGTAGTGCAAATTGTTTATAAAAATAAGTTTTGTTGCTGAATCCGACAGTTTGACAAATATTTTCAATAGAAAAATCCGTTGATTGAATTAGTAATTTCGCAGTCATTAATTTCTTTTGATGTACTAACTCTGTAAAGGTATGGCCACTTTTTTCCTTCACAAGGTTACTCAAATAGTTTTTATTAAAATTCAATTGATCTGCAGCTTTCGCTAAGGTAATCTTTTTGTAGTCTTTATCAATTAATTCAAGGACTTGTAGAAAGGGTTCTTTTCTAGTTTGAAGGATTTTTTCTTGTGCGCTTGGCATAGAACGTGCTAATTCGAAGAGTAAGATACTCAAAGAATGCTTGAGAATTTCCTGGGAAAAATCATTCTGGAAAAAATATTCTTCCATCATACGGTTAAGTAGTTGAGGTACTCTTGGGATTTCTTGGGAACGAAGAATAATAAAATTTTCAGTAATTCCTAGATGGCTATACCGACTAAGAAGTAGATGATACAAGAGACTATTATTTCCTTGAATCTCTTCTAAACCATGTAAGGAAATGTTACTATCTTTGATGAGTAGTTTGATGACAATATCCCCTTCATTCAAACTTTTACATTGATGTTGAACGCCCGCATCCAATAAGATAATATCCCCTTGAAAAAGAGAATAAACCTGGCCATTAATGATCTGGTCACAACACCCACTATGAATATAAATTAGCTCTAAAAATTGATGTGAATGTAGAGGATAAGGTGCATAACGATTCTGTTTACTGATGTAAATATCTCGATTTTGAAAAAAGAGATCATCGAGTAAATGGGGATCTTGGGTTTTCATTTCAGAAAATTCTGAAATGAATGTTTGAGTTTTTTTCTGTTGTTTTTCAATCTCTGTTTCTTGGTGGAGAAACTCAGTTAGATTTTGCATTGAACTCACCTGTATATTTGATACTATTCTACTGTTTTAGAGACATTGTAACATATTTTTAAAAATAGTTAAATAAAGTTAGAAAGGAATCGGAAAAGAGGGTGAAAGATGATCTACCTTATGGCGATTGATATTGTAGCATCGAGTAGACATTTGATACTTTTACGGTAGACTATATGTTCTTGAAAGAAGTATCATCACATCTCGCGACAAATGAACTGGGAAAGTGATTGAGAATTTTTTTCATAAGTTTCTTGCTATGGAAATCTAACAGAAAACAGGGAATACAATTTTTAGAAATATTTATCAATCGTATTGTTACTTAGGTAGTTGGAACTCTAAATAGCACCCAAAAGCTCTCTTGAAAGCAATGTTAGAGTCAAAGTCAGTAATATGAAACAAATGGGAATTGGACTTTGATTTTCACATACTCCATTAGTTTATACATGAAGAATTGAAGAATTTTCCATATAGTGATGTTTGGAGTTACTTCTGTATAATGAACAAGGTTCCGATTTGATGCAACTTGTGAAAAAATGTTTGATACAATGAAGCTAGAATTTTAAATATACGTGGATAAAAATAAAGTATTATAAAGGAGTAGAAAACAATGACAAAATTTGTAGAATCTATTTATGTCACTAAAAATGAGAGAAGTGACAAGAGAATCTTATGAACGCTATTGGGACGAACGAAATGGGGGAAATGTCTCCCTTCGATTGACAAGGGAAGAAGTTTCCTCTTTTGAGGATGTGACAGAAGTAAAAGAAGTACTTGATCTCAGCTTCGATGCTTCCCCTTTGGCTGGCTATTATTATCTTGTAACAGGAACTGGCCGTTACTTTAGAAATGTAGCAGGAAATCCAGAAAATGATCTTGGTTTAGTCCGCATCACAGAAGACGGTCAACATGCAGAATTGGTGTGGGGCTTTAATGATGGAGGAAAACCAACTTCAGAATTTCCAAGTCACTTAATGAGTCATATGGAACGTATGAAAGTAAATCCTAATCAGCGTGTGGTTTTCCATTGTCATCCAACAAACTTAATCGCTCTATCATTTACTCAACCATTAGATGAGCGTCACTTATCACGACTTCTCTGGAAAATGCAAGCGGAATCGATTGTCGTCTTCCCTGAAGGAATTGGGGTCATACCTTACATGACTCCAGGTACAACTGAAATTGGGAAGGCAACTGCAGAAAAAATGGCAGAATTTCAAGCTGTTCTTTGGCCTCATCATGGTCTCTTTGCATCGGGTACTTCACTAGATGAGACTTATGGAATGATTGAAGTTATTGAAAAAGCTGCTATGATTTTTTCACAAATTGGTGCTCAAGGTGGAGTCATTAAACAAGAAATTACAGATCAAGAATTACAAGACATTGCGACCTTCTTTAACATGACGCCTCATAAAGGTTTCTTGGATCTGGACTAGAGATACAAATATATGACGCGTGGTTGAGGTATGTGCACCCCATGACTCACCAATTAGGTGCTGTTTACCACCTATCGTATTGCGTTTGTCGTGAATTTCGCTTCCTGTCGTTGAACGTGATAGTGTTAAGCGACTACCTGCTACTTTTCGTTACGTTGCCAAAGCTTTAGAACTTCATACAGAAGGTATGACTAGATACCAAGTGTTCGGATTGTGCAATCGTTGAAAATTGAGATATTATGCGAAGTGGTCGGAATTCTTAAAAAAATTGACAGAAATTGGATATCAAGTAAGAAGAATTTGACTTTGAATACCTTTTAAAGAATGCTCATCTGTGCTCAGACATCCTATTCATGCCAACCTCGGAAGAAATAGTTGCCTCTTATAAAGAGTTATTTTAATTGTTGACAGAAAAAGCGGAATGACTGAAAACCCCAAATCATTTACTAGTGTAACCACTAACAAACCTAATTTTTTGCTTATCTACTTGCTATTGGGGATGTCTTTTCCTAAAAGTGATAGGGTGATGAGGAACGATTCTCCAAATCTTTACATTTGCAAATGTTAAAAATACTATTTGACAGATTAGTAACATGTTACTAAGTTAGTTTCATCATCTAACTATTCTTTAAAATAATAAGAATGTCAGCTTTTTTTGATGTCCTCAGCTATCTTAGTCAATGATAAAAGATCAATTACTCCCTAATGAGGATACGCTAATCAAAGGTTTATACCCTAAAAAAATGGTATAATAAAAAGGTAATGAAAAAAACAAACGAGGCAGAGATGAAACTACTTTATACCGATATTCGGACTTCTTTGACAGAAATCCTAACCAAGGAGGCTCAAGGACTGGTTGCCCAAGGCAAACGAGGTCTTTTATATTGCCCCCTAACTCTCTTTCTTTTTGAAAAAGGAACGTGCCGTGCTGGAGTGCTTTGAGTCAGCAGGCTTCTTTTGCTATCACAGTCACGCGCTTTCGCTCAAATGGCTCGTTATCTGGTTTTTAAATGATATTCCTGAGAGAGTCTAGTCTCGATGATATCGGTCTGGGCATGGCTTTTCTATAAATGTCTGTCCGAGATTGACGCTAAGGATTTACGTGTTTACGGGGCTATTAAAGCAAGATCCGCAATTCATCCAGCAACTGATTGAGATTTATCATGAAATTTCAACTGCAAAGATGAGTTTTTTGGACTTGGAAAGCTTGACAGATGCTGATAAACGCTCTGATTTACTCTTAATTTTTGAAAAGGTAACAGCGTATTTAAATCAAGGTCAAGTTTCACAAGGAAGTCCATTATCCTATCTGATTGATGCTATCGAAGAAAACAAGGTAAGTAGTGATTTTAGTAAGATTGCCCTAGTCATTGATGGTTTTACCCGATTTTCTGCAGAAGAGGAATACCTAGTGGATTTACTTCATCGTAAGGGTGTTGAAATTATCATTGGTGTATATGCGACTAGGAGAGCCTATACATAGTCCCTGTTTAGTGAAGGGAATCTCTATCAAGCCAGTGTTGAATTTCTGACGTCATTTGGCTTTTAAATATCAGACCAAGGCAGAAGATGCATGTCAAGAACATAAAAATCTTGATGCTTTTGCCAAAGCCTCAAAATTACTGGAAAGTGCTTATGATTATTCTGAAATTAGTTTAGACGTGAATGACGAAGATAGAGAAAGACTTGCAAATCTGGTCTTGTCTGACACAAAAAGAAGAGCTGGAGCTCGTTGCTCGTAGTATTCGCCAGAAATTGCACCAAGAGCCAAAAACTTAGCTATAAGAATTTTTCGTATCTTACTAGGAGACGTAGAGTCCTATAAACTGTCCTTGCAGACAATTTTTTTAATCAATATCAGATTCCTTTTCTATCTGGGGCAGGAGTGAGTCTATGGCTCATCATCCTCTAACTCAATTTGTAGAATCCATCGGGACGTCTCAAACGATACTATTTTCCGTCAGGAAGATTTGATTAATCTCTTACGCACTGGCTTATATACTGACCTTAGCTCAAGAGGAAATTGATAGCTTTGAACAATATATTCGCTATTTAGGTATTGATGGTCTTTCTAACTTTTAAACAAGAATTTACAAAAAAAATCATCATGGGAAATTTGATTTAGAGAAAATTAAATGAGCTTCGTGTCCGTGTTCTAAATCCACTAGAAACGTTTATTATCCAGTCGTAAGCAAAAAGACTGAAAATATCCTTTACAAAATGGAACAACTTTTTTGAAAGGATGCATCATGTGACCAAGCAATTACAAACTTTATCTGCAAACGATGGATGCGAGCAGAGCAAGAAAGACAAGAAGAGGTCTGGAAAGGCATTTTGCCACGTAATGGAGCAATTTGCGACTGTGTTTTGAAGGGTCTCAGGTCACTTTAGATGATTTCTTGGCTCTTCTTCATTCAGGGCATGAGCTTATCCAATTATCGTACAATCCCAGCAACAGTAGATACTGTTCTTAGTGCAGAGTTATGATTTGATTGCACCCTTTGACATCTGATTACATCTATGCAATTGGTTTAACTCAGGATCATTTGCTCAAAAATCGCTCAAAAACACTAGTCTTTGTTGAGTGATGAAGAAAGAGAAAGTTTCTAAAACCAAGCAACTGAAGAAGGTTCTCAATTACTGATTGCTAGCCATAGAAAATCTCAAGAAGAATCGCTATACCATGCTTTCGTTTGGTCAACTCTGCTAGGAAGCAATTGGTCTTATCGAGCACCAAGTTTACTCAATGAAAACGAGAGTAAAGAGTCAGTTTATCTGAAAGAATTGCAGGACTTTTGGTTTTTAGCAAGATTGAAAAAGAGAATCGATCGAAGAAAATCTATCGAAAAGGATGATATTGGTTCTTATCACAGTCTTTTTGTCTAGTCTTGTTGCTTATCATCAGCAAGGTGAGATGGAGACAAGTGAGCAAGACTTAACCTTTATTAAAGGTTTTAGCTCGTGTCATGGGGAGAAAAGTTAGAAGATCAAGGTCTTGAAAAATCCAGTCCTACCGACAAAGTCCAAAAAAAGTAAAGACTCTAGCTACTGAAACTTTGAAAGCCTTGTATCCTCAAGATCAAGATTTCTATCTATCAACTTCTGGATTAACAGAGTTTCTACCGTAATGAATACAGCTACTATCTCCGTTATGTCTTTAGATTTGCAGGAAGAATTGCGTCTCCGACCCTGATGCACGAAGTCACGGGAAATTTCTTGCATCGTATCTTTTGAACGAGCATATGAAAACTGCTGAGCGATGACATCTTTTGATCGTCGTTTAGAACAAGCAATCTCTGAAACCAGTCAAGAACGTGAGTTTCAAGCTATTTATCAAGAAAGTTTGGAAGCTCAATTTAACTAAGGAAGTTCTCTTGGATGTCGCACGCGCTACTGGGACACATTCTTCGACATAATGCGGATGTTGAAACGATTCAGGAAGAAGCCGTCTTTGGTGGCAAGGAGCAAGCCTTTGTTCAATTAGATAACGGACGAAATGTCTATGTTCGTGGGAAGGTTGACCGAATTGACCGTCTAAAAGATCAAGATGGAGCTATCGGTGTTGTAGATTATAAGTCTTCTTTGACTCAGTTTCAAGTTTCCCTCTCTTTTATAACGGTCTTAATTCGCAATTACCAACTTATCTTGCCGCCCTCAAGCAAGAAGGGAATAGAGACTTCTTTGGTGCCATGTATTTAGAGATGGCTGAACCGATTCAGTCATTACAAACTGCTAAAACTCTTTCAAAGGCAGTAACAGAAACCAATAAGACTATGAAATACCAAGGGCCTCTTTCTTGAAAAAAAGAGATAAAAGAAACCTTGGAGAATTTTACAATAAAAAAATAAGACTTATCAGTTGTCAGATGAGGAATTCCAGTTATTGTTGGACTATAATGCCCTTCTCTACAAAAAAGCAGCAGAGAAGATTTTATCTGGTGAATTTGCGATCAACCCTTATACAGAAAACGGTAGAAGCATTGCACCCTATGTTCAACAATATCAAGCTATTACAGGTTTCGAAGCCAATTATCATTTAGGTCAAGCGAGATTTTTAGAGAAAGTTGCCAAGAGCAATGCCAAGGAAGCTTGGTTTAATAAAAATCAGAGAGGAGTTGGAGCGATGAAATTTTTATCCCAAGAAGAGATTGCAAAGTTGCAAATAGCAGAAGCTCAGTCTAACAAGAAACCCTAAGAAAACTGCTGAACAAATTCAAGCTATTTATAGCTCTGGTCAAAAATATTCTGGTCTCAGCATCAGCTGGCTCAGGAAAAAAACCTTTGTCATGGCTGAACGAATTCTTGATCAACTAGCGCGTGGTGTTGAAATTCGCCAACTCTTTATCTCAACCTTTACGGTAAAGGCAGCAACCGAGTTAAAAGAACGCTTGGAAAAGAAAATCAGCCAACAAATCCAAGAAACGAAAGATGTGGAACTAAAAAAACACCTCGGCAGACAATTAGCTGATTTACCAAATGCTGCCATTGGAACTATGGACTCTTTTACCCAGAAATTCCTGGCCAAGCATGGTTATCTCATTGACCTCGCTCCCAAACTTTTCCGCATTCTTCAGAATGAAAGTGAGCAACTCCTCTTAAAAGAATGAGGTCTTTTCGTCAAGTTTTTGAAAAAGCATTACCAAAGGTAAGGAACAAGAACAGTTTAGTCAGCTGGTCAAGAACTTTGCGGGTAAAAGCAAGGATGCACGTGGATTTGCGTAAACAGGTCTATATGATTTATGAGTTTCTTACAATCCACTAGTAATCCTCAGGCCTGGCTACAGGAATCTTTCTTAAAAAGGATTCGAAAAGGCTGATTTTACAGTTTCTAAAGAAAAACTCGCAGATGCTATAAAAGAAAAAACTCTGGGATTTAGAAAGTTTCTTCCGTTACCATTTAGAGAATGATGCCAATGAATTTGGGAAAAGCAGCCTACTTAGAATCTGTCCAACAAATTCTTGATGAAATTGGAGCTTTAACCAACGAATCAACTTTTTAATCAATATCAAGAAGTTCTAGAGCGAGTTGTGAATATTTCTAAGGATAAGGGTGGCCGTGCTCTCACAAATGCTAGTCGCAAGGCTGAACTCCAAGCTCTAAAAGAAGCGTACAATCAAGAGAGAAAAGAAAAGTTTGAAAAGCTAATTGCACTAAATGACCAAATTACTTTATTGAAATTCCAGGAAAAATATCATCAAGAGTCTTGGGACTTAGCTAAGACTTTTCAAGTTTTCATGAGAGATTTTGTTGCAGCTTATCGACAACGTAAACGTGAAGAAAATGCCTTCGAATTTGCTGATATTAGCCACTATACGATTGAAATTTTAGAAAACTACCCTCAGGTTCGTCGAGAATACCAGGAACGCTTCCACGAAGTCATGGTCGATGAGTACCAAGATACCAACCACATCCAGGAAAGAATGCTGGAACTCCTCTCAAACGGTCATAATCGTTTTATGGTAGGAGATATTAAGCAGTCCATTTATCGATTTAGACAGGCAGATCCCCAAATCTTCAATGAAAAATTCCACAGTTTTGCTCAAGATGGCAAAGAAGGTCAGTTAATTCTGCTCAAGGAAAATTTCCGTAGTAGTTCAGAAGTACTTGATGCTACTAATGACGTCTTTAAGCATCTCATGGATGAGGAAGTTGGAGAGATTTCTTATGATGGTATGCACCAGCTTGTTTTTGGGAATACTGATATTCAATCAAATCCTGAAAACAAGGCAGAAGTCCTCTTGTATGATAAGGATGATGATAGTGATGACGAAGAGGAAGAGTTTTACGTAACCAACAAACTGACTGGTGAAATGCGGATGGTCGTTAAAGGAGATAATTCATCTTCATAATGATAAAGGTGTGCCATTCAAGGACATTGCTCTTTTGACTGCAAGCAGAAGTCGCAATGACCAGGTTTCTACTTGCTTTGTCTGAGTATGGGATTCCAGTCAAGACAGATGGTGCTCAAAAGCAACTATTTACAATCTTTAGAAGTTCAAGTCATGTTAGATACCCTTCGTGTCATCCATAACCCTCTTCAAGATTTCGCTTTAGTGGCTTTAATGAAGTCTCCGATGTTTAGCTTTGATGAAGATGAATTGGCTCGATTAGCCCTTCAGAAATCTGAGGATAAGGTTCAAGAGAAACTTTTATGAAAAACTAGTCAATGCTCAGAGAAAAATAGTATCCAAAAAGGATTTAATCAAAAGCTGAACTCCATAAAAGAAGCTTAACCTTTTTCATGGAAACCGTCCAAGATTGGCGTTTGTATTCCAAAACGCATTCACTTTATGACCTCGTTTGGAAAATCTATAGCGAACGTTTCTACTATGATTATGTTGGTGCTTTGCCAAATGGACAGGCCAGACAGGCAAATCTCTATGCCCTAGCACTACGAGCTGACCAGTTTGAAAAGAGTAATTTTAAAGGCTTATCACGTCTCATAACTATGATTGATCAAGTCTTGGAAGCTCAACATGATCTTGCCAATGTCGCTGTGGCACCACCTAAGGATGCTGTGGAGCTTATGAGTATTCATAAGAGTAAGGGGCTTGAGTTCCCTTATGTCTTTATTCTCAATATTGATCAGCAATTTAACAAGCAAGATTCCATGTCTGAAGTTATCCTAAGTCGTAAAAATGGCCTTGGGCTCAAGTATGTTGCTAGAGTAGCTACAAATGCCAAAGAGGAATACGTTCCATCTACGATTAAATTATCTATCCCTAGCTTGACCTATACGCAAAACGAAGAAGAACTTCAGTTAGCAAGCTATTCTGAGTTAATGCGTTTGCTTTATGTAGCCATGACGCGAGCTGAGAAAAAATTATATTTAGTCGGGAAAGGTTCTCGAGAAAAGTTGGAGTCTAAAGAATATCCGACAAATGGAAAAGGTCTTTTGACTCGAGAAACTAGACTAGATGCTAGTAATTTCCAAGACTGGATTTGGGCGATTTACCAAGCATTTACGAAAGAGGACTTACACTTTAGTGTTCGTTTCGAGGGTGAAGAAGACTTAACCAAGGAAGTGATTGGAGTCTTGGAAAATAAAAGTAAGCTTCAAGATCAATCCCAAGCAGATAACCGTCAATCTGATACCATTAAGGAAGCTTTAGAAATGCTGAAAGAAGTGGAAGTCTATAATCAAGTCCACCGAGCAGCAATTAATCTTCCGAGTGTTCAGACCCCAAGCCAGATTAAGAAGTTTTATGAACCAGTCATGGATATGGAAGGTGTAGTAGTAGCTGGTCAATCTAAACCAAAAGAAACTATTATTCAGTTTGAACTTCCAGACTTCTCCAAGACAGAAAAAGTCACTGGAGCTGAAATTGGTAGTGCTACTCATGAATTGATGCAACGAATCAATCTCGCTAAGAAACCTACTTTGGAAACCTTGACAGATGCCTTGGAGCAAGTTCAGGCAACTTCAGCTGTTAAAGATAAAGTTAATCTGGAAAAAATCTTGTCTTTCTTTGATACAGCTCTAGGTCAAGAGATTCTTGCAAATCAAGATAAACTCTATCGAGAACAACCTTTCTCAATGTTAAAAAGAGACGAGAAAAGCCAAGAAAACTTTGTTGTCCGTGGAATTTTAGATGGTTATCTAGTTTATGAGGATAAAATTGTTCTCTTTGACTACAAGACAGACCGTTATGAGCATGCTAGTCAGCTTGTTGAACGCTATCGAGGACAATTAGATCTCTATGCAGAGGCTCTATCTCGCTCTTATCAGATAGAAACAGTTGAGAAATATTTGATTCTACTTGGTAAAGACCAAGTAGAAGTCGTTAAACTATAAAAAGAAAGGAGGCATCATGTCCATTCCTGTTAGAAAAAACTTATATGATGCAGTTTTAGAGGCCTCTAAAGCCGATACTTGGGAACAAGCTACCAAAGAATGGAGTGAAGTTTCCTTGATTTTTAATGGAATCGGTCGGAGTAATTGTGTCTGTGGCAATGCTATTAAGTATGCTTATGAACTTTTTAACGGTGTTACCGGCAAACGTCTCTTTCCCATTGGGAGTGACTGTGTTCGCCATTTCCAAAGAATTAGCCTAGATCAACAGCTAGAAGAGGAGGAAAAACTTCTCAGAAAGCTTGAAAATCTGACCAGAAAAGCCCAGAAAAAAGAAGCCATTCGAGTTAATAAAACAGATTTTGATGAGCGACTGATCAACTGGCTATGGAAAAAGGGAGCTTTTAAGTCAAATCGAGGTAATCAATTCTCACCAGAAAAGGATTATCAACTCTTTTTGGAGGTTTTTCAAGGTGGAAGTTGGACTAAGGCAGAGCCTGTGAAGAAAGCTCGTATGGAAGAAGTTCTTGAGAAATTTATTAAACCCTTTCTACTTGGAAAATCTGACGATCAACTCTATCTAGTTAAACTAGGAAAAGAAAAAATTGACTATGAGCAAGAACTTCGCATCAAAGCAGAAAAGGAACGAAAGAAGCGAGACAAGATTGCTAAACAATATGCGGATAATCTAGTTCTAGCAATGGGACCAGCTGAACGTGTCTATCAAGATTACTTTGGACTGAGCGAAACACTGACTCTAGAAGAACGCCAGTGGGAAAAGATTCTCTTCGGTAAAAATCGGACAGAACGTTCTATAAAATCAAAACAGTACCAAAGAGAACTCGAAAAGGATCAACGCATTGCTAGTCAAGATCTCCTTGAAAGAAAACAAAAGCAAGTATGGTTGTTAAACTCTTATTTTCAAGATATTCCAGAAGAAAAAGCTCGCTTTTCTCGGCTTTTAACCATGTATCGAAAAACTGGAGAAATCCCATTTTCAAGAGAATACCTATCTAATAATCTATTTGATTTTTTTCTACAAAATGAAGGCTTTTGAGTTTGAAATAGCACCCGACCAGGTACGTGATTTTTTAAAGGAGACTTTAAATGCAGAAAACCTATCATCCGCACAAAAATCATGGATAGAAGGCATTTTAACCAACTGCATCAAACCTTTTTTAGAAAGAATGATAGTATAGCAGTAGTTTTCGTTCTGCATGGAGAGACTCATGTTTATTAAAATTATGTCTTAAAGCAATTATACATAATTTATTTTATGTATAAACTCAAAATATTTGTATCAACATTAAAAAAATAGAAAGAAACTATGTCAAAAGAAATCGATATCGAATATTATCACCAACTAGCCTTGCAAAAACAAAAAGAGCATCGGAAGTTTTTAGGAAATCTGAAAAAGAAAGCACCTAAGAATTTGGATAAAATTGCCCTTGAAATCCATCAAGAAGTTTTTACTGAAATTGATTGTACAGCCTGCGCTAACTGTTGCAAGAGTCTTGGTCCAGACTTCAAAGAAGCAGATATCACACGTATCGCAAAATACTTTAAAATGAAATTGCCAGCCTTTGAAGCTGAGTTTTTGCAAGTAGATGAAGATGGAGATAAGGTCTTCAAATCGATGCCCTGTCCATTTTTAGGAGGCGATAATCTCTGTTCCATCTACGACGTCCGTCCCAAAGCCTGTCGTGAATTTCCACATACTGACCGTAAGAAGATTTACCAAATCAATAATCTTACCATTAAAAATACTCTAACCTGCCCCGCAGCCTATCTCTTTGTTGAAAGATTAAGAGAGAAGATAGACTAAGTACTCTCATTGTATGATAAGATACATCCTCAAATACAGTTATTATTTGGGGATTTTTAGACTAGAATATCATTGATATGCCTCATTGTATGATAAGATACATCCTCAAATACAGTTAGTATTTGGGGTCATTAAAGGAGAAGATACATCCTCAAATACAGTTATTACTTTGGGACATATCACAGTTATTATTTTAGATTTTTGTATATTTATTTTTATCTGAAAATTCAAACCATATTTCTTATTAAGTGATAAGTCTTTTCTTTGAGCTTAAAGTTTTTTTAAACTTATCTTAAAGAAAACTGATATAAGGTATTTTTAAGCGATGTTCTGTATAGTTATACCATCATCAAAGAAAGAGGTATCGATATGAACTACATAGTCATTCCAGCTTATCAACCAGATAATAAACTTATCAAACTCATCGAAAAAATTCACGAAAAGAGTGATTTTCATATCTTAGTCATAGACGACGGCAGTTCATCAGAGTGCCAAAAAATCTTTGACAAAGCTGAACAATATGCAACTGTCATCCGTCATGAAGTCAACCAAGGTAAAGGGCAGGCTCTAAAAACAGCCTTTACTTATATCCAAGAACAAAATATTTATGGTACGGTTGTAACAGCAGATGCGGATGGACAGCACAAGGTATGGGATATTTTCCGCACAGCTAATAAAGCTTCCGAAAATCCAAATAAGCTAATCTTAGGTGTACGTGCCTTTTCTGGAAAAGTTCCTCTTCGTAGCCGTTTTGGTAACAGCTTAACCAAAGCTCTCTTTAAGCTTCAAACAGGAGTAGGAGTAACAGATACGCAGACAGGTCTTCGTGCTTTTACTACAAACTTGATACCGTTTATGCTTAAGATTGAAGGCCAACGTTACGAATATGAAATGAATATGTTGCTCGAAGCAACGAAAGAATACGAGATTTTAGAAGTTCCTATTGAAACTGTCTATATCAACGATAATGAGGCTTCACACTTCCGTCCAATCCAAGACGGGCTCATGATTTATAAAAATATCTTTAAATTTGCCTTATCATCTCTCAGTAGCTTTCTTGTAGACTATGTCGTTTACGCCCTAGCAATCTTGATTTTGCCGACAGTTCCGACGAGTCTACGAATTTTTCTAGCGAACGGAGTAGCTCGTGTAACTAGCTCAATTTTTAACTATTCTACAAATAAAAAACTAGTATTTAAAAATGACGATAGCCTTGTAAAAACAGGGATGGGATACTTTGGTCTAGCAGTCGGACTCTTTGTCCTAGACACGCTACTGATTCGTCTCTTCTTTACAGTCTTTGGAATCAACCTTCTGATTGCCAAAGTTATCGTCGGCATTCTTCTCTTCACTGTCTCTTGGACAGTGCAGAAGAAATTCATCTTTAAGGAAAGGACATCAACTGTATTATGAAATTTTTAAAGAAACGCTATGCTTACGCCTCAGTTCTTGGCCTACTCTTGACAGGATCCTTTAGTTACTCAATGCTAAAGACCTTTGTCCTCGCTGAAACTATCTCGACAGTTGCAACAACCAGCACAAGTTCCAATGCTGAAGCAGCAAGTCAGGCTGCTAAAACAGCTGCTGTCACTGACTCTAGTTATAAAGATGACAATATTTCTGTTAATTTGTCTGAAACGACGGTCAATAATACCCAAGTCTACGTTGCTGATATTACTCTGAGCTCATCAGATTATCTGAAAACTGCCTTCGCTCAAAATGCTTATGGAACTAACGTAACTGCAAAAACCTCTGTAACTGCAGCTGATAACAATGCCATTTTAGCAGTAAACGGCGATTACTATGGTGCTAACTCTACAGGTTATGTCATCCGTAATGGAGTAGTTTATCGTGATACTGTTCGCGAAGATTCTAGTAATGGTGACTTAGCTATTTATAAAGATGGCTCTTTCAAGGTTATTTACGAAGATCAGATCTCAGCTGAGCAACTAGTAAATGACGGTGTCGTCAATCTCTTGGCTTTTGGACCAGCCTTGGTCGAAAATGGTGAAATTGCAGTTGATACCAATTCAGAAGTAGGACAGGCCATGGCTTCAAATCCTCGTACAGCTATTGGTATGATCGATGAAAAACACTATATCATCGTGGTTTCAGATGGACGTACCTCTGAAAGTGAAGGTCTCTCTCTTTATCAGCTTGCTGAGGTTATGAAATCTTATGGAGCAAAAACAGCCTACAACCTTGATGGTGGTGGATCATCTACACTTTACTTCAACGGTCAGGTTATCAATAAACCAACGACTGGTGGAAACAAAATTTCAGAAAGGGCGGTGAGTGACATTGTCTACATCGGTTACTAATTTTGGCAAAAAACGGTTTAAAAAAACAGTCATTTCTTATACACTAATCACTATTTTCTTCTTTGCATTTTCTAGAATTTATGAAGCTTTTAGTTTTGGAGAAACTTCTGTTCATATGCACTATTTGTTTGCAGCACCCCTTGTAGGGGGGATTCTACTAGCAATCTTTCTCAAATTTCTTCCACATTTCTCTCGTATTAGTCTAAATCTATGGAATTCGGCAGTAGCGATTATTACAGCAGGTACACTATTCCGAGGAATTGTCAATCTTTCAGGACGTTCTACAACCTTGGATGCACCCTACTGGTATGTTGGGATAGGTTTTGCAATACTAGCGATCGTCACTATTTTCATCAATCCAAACCTTTGGAAGAGTACTAGCAAAGTAACTAAAACGAAACGCAAAGAAGTCTATGGGCAGGCATAATGTTATAAAAAAGTAGTCGTTCAGCTTATGTTCGACTACTTTTTATTGACTTTTATTTCTAAAATATTTTAAAAACATTACAAGTTCTTTTCTTCTGAAAGATACTACTTTTTATATTTAACAGAATATTGTATAATAAAATTGATAATTAGCGTTTTTAATACAATATCTAGGAAAAACAAATCCCAATCTTGGTATTTGCTAGGAGAAAAGAATGAAAAAAATATTGCTGGCAAGTACGGTTGCCCTCTCTATGGCAGGTTTTGCAAAAACGACCGTCTATGCTGAGGAATCTCAAGCTACCAATAAAGTTCAAACTTCTGAAAAGGCTACAGGAAGCCAAGCAGGAAATGACAATCTGAACCAAACTCAAAACAAGTCAGAAAAAGTCGAGCCTCAAACTTCCCCAAAGCAAGAAACTACTAACACCAAGGAGCAGTCTTCGACAGAAGCAGTAGTAGAAGAGGTTAACAAAGAAGGTTGGCAAAAAGAAAACAGTCAATGGCGCTATTATGAGAATAATAAGCTTGTTTTAAATTGGAAGAAGATAGCTGGTGTTTGGTATTATTTCAATCAAAAAGGCATCATGCTAAGTAATACTATTTTTAATGATTATCTGTTAAATAATAGCGGTGCTTTTAGCAGAATCTTCTTGGGCAAAAAAATCGATAATCAATGGTATTATGCTACGGCGGAGGGAAAAGTTACTCGTGATAAATGGGAAAAAATTTCTGGAGTCTGGTATCGATTTAATCAAGAAGGCATCATGCTCAGTAATGCTATCCACAATAACTATTTGTTCAATAGTAGTGGAGCCTTAGCAGAAAATAGCTGGGTTAAAAATTGGTGACAAATGGTATTATGGGAATCAAGAAGGAAAGATTTCTCGTGATAAATGGGAAAAAATCAAGAATGTCTGGTATTTCTTCGACAAAGATGGCGGCATGCTTAATGAAACGATTTACAAAGACTATCTTTCACTAAAGATGGGGCTCTAGCCGTATCCTCGTGGGTAAAAATTAAAGATAAGTGGTATTACGCTGACGCCTCTGGTAAGATAACTAGAAATAAATGGGAAAAAATTAAAGACCGTTGGTATTACTTTGATGCGGAAGGTGTAATGGAAAGTAGCGCCTGGAAAAAGAAATACTATCTTAAAGATAGTGGAGCCATGGCTGAGAATGAATGGATCTTTGATAAGAAACACAATAGCTGGTTCTATATCAAAGCTGATGGTAGCTACGCTGAAAATCAGTGGCAGGGAGCTTACTATCTAAAATCTGGCGGCTATATGGCTAAGAATGAATGGATTTTTGATAAGGACTATGACGCTTGGTATTACCTCAAAGAAGATGGAGTTTATGTAACTGGGACTTTCAAAATCAAAGGTAAAGACCATTCTTTCCAAAGTAATGGAAAATGGATTTCTGATCCATCATCTTACTATAAGGTAGCTCCAATTACAGCTTATGTCTACAGCGCTTCAGGTGATAGACTCAGCTATATCTCACAAGGTAGCATTGTTTCAGTTACTGGAACAGAAGTTCAAGGTGGTCGACTTCCAGTCAAAATCTCTGGCCTTTCAGGTTATATGAACAAGACTGATCTTGTAGCAGTTAGTTCTGCAAGTGACTTCATTCCTCACTATACTACGGATGGTAAATATCTCTACCACGAGTTATCACCTTATGCTAGTATTCGAGTTGCACCACATAGCTCGGCTATGACCATTGGTAAAAAGTATTATTCAGCTGATGGAGCTAACTTTGACAACTTTACAGTTGAAAATCCTTTCTTGTTTAGAGATTTAAGCAAACCAACTAATTATACAGCAGCAGAGTTGGATAAAATTTTCTCTATCATGAATATTCAAGGAAGTCGTTTGGCAGGTAAAGGTGCAGTCTTTAAAGAAGCGGAAGAACGTTATAAAATCAATGCTCTCTATCTGATTGCCCACAGTGCTCTAGAAAGTTCATGGGGACGTAGTCAAATTGCCAAGGATAAGAATAACTTCTTTGGCATTGCAGCCTATGATACAACACCATATGATTCAGCCAAAAGCTTTGACAATGTCGACAAGGGAATCTTAGGTGCAGCTAAATGGATTCGCGAGAATTATTATGACGAAGGTAGAACCCATCTTGGAAATAAAGCTTCCGGAATGAATGTCCTTTACGCATCAGACCCATATTGGGGAGAAAAGATTGCAAGTATTATGATGACAATCAACAGTAAGCTGGGCGAAAAAGACTAGAAATCATTAGAATCGATAACGACTGAAAAGTGGTTATCGATTTTGCTTATCAAGAGAAACTTGAGGACTTTTCATTATGAAGATGAATTTTGAACATATTCACAAAAGAGGAATAAATCTAAAGCACTTAGGGATTAATGCATACGCTTATAGCTACTCAGTTATAACAGACTTACTTGCTATTGTCCAAGCGAATAATCTGACCATATTAGGTGGAGATGTGTTTTGCTACAAAAATGCTCAATTGACACATACTTATGACAATTGGCATTATGAGAAACAAGATCCAACTAGCGATTGTAGCAAATCCATTCTTCAAACAGAAAAGTATATAAGAGATTATGTAAAAAATCATGGTAAACACTATTATTTTTCAATCGTTTTAGAGGAACCAATAGACTGAATAGAGAGTCAAATAGGAGAAAACATGATATAATAGAAATTAGTGATTTATTTTTAAAAAATGCTATCTATTGCTCACTCGAGAAAATAAAAAAATAGATAAAATCCCATCTGAGAAAGGAATTTTACATTATGGCTATTATTCAATGGTTTCCTGGCCACATGTCCAAGGCAAGAAGACAGGTTCAGGAAAATTTAAAATTTGTTGATTTTGTGACGATTTTGGTGGATGCACGCTTACCATTGTCTAGTCAAAATCCGATGCTGACTAAAATTGTAGGAGATAAACCAAGGCTCCTGATCTTAAATAAGGCAGATCTGGCAGATCCAGTTCAAACGAAAGAATGGCGTCAGCACTTTGAAGCACAAGGAATTCAAACCCTAGCTATTAACTCCAAAGAGCAGGTTACAGTTAAAATTGTGACAGATGCAGCCAAAAAGCTTATGGCAGATAAGATTGCTCGTCAAAAAGAACGTGGTATTCAAATCGAAACCTTACGCACCATGATAATCGGTATTCCAAACGCTGGTAAATCAACTCTGATGAACCGTTTGGCTGGTAAGAAAAATTGCTGTAGTTGGTAACAAACCAGGTGTCACCAAGGGCCAACAATGGCTTAAAACCAATAAAGATTTGGAAATCTTGGACACTCCAGGGATTCTCTGGCCAAAATTCGAAGATGAAACGGTTGCCCTTAAACTCGCATTGACTGGAGCTATCAAAGATCAGTTGCTTCCAATGGATGAAGTGACTATTTTTGGACTTAACTACTTTAAAAACCATTATCCCGATAAGCTTCAAGAACGTTTTAAACAAATGAATCTGGACGATGAAGCTCCTCAAATTATCATGGATATGACTCGTATCCTTGGTTTCCGTGATGATTACGATCGTTTTTACAATCTCTTTGTCAAAGAGGTTCGTGATGGAAAACTTGGTAACTATACCTTAGATACATTGGATGATCTCAATGGCAACGATTAAAGAAATAAAAGAAGAATTAGCAAAGATAACAGATCTTGAAAGTCCCTTTTTTAAGGAATTTGAAAAAGATTCTCGTTCAGGTGTCCAAAAAGAAATTGAAAAGCGTAAAAAGGCCATCCAAGCAGAAATTGATGAAAATCTTCGCTTAGAAGCTATGCTTCGATATGAAAAAGAACTTTACGTTCAAGCGATTAACCTAATCGCAGGTGTAGATGAGGTTGGACGTGGTCCGCTAGCTGGTCCAGTGGTTGCTGCAGCTGTCATTCTTCCCAAAAATTGTAAGATTAAAGGCTTGAATGACAGTAAAAAGATTCCAAAGAAAAAACATCAAGAGATTTTTCAAGCCGTTAAGGACAATGCCTTAGCGATTGCTATTGGAATTATGGATAATCATGTCATTGATCAAGTCAATATCTATGAAGCGACGAAACTAGCCATGAAGGAAGCTATCTCTCAACTTGAGCCTCAACCAGAGCACCTCTTGATTGATGCTATGAAGTTGGATTTGCCGATTTCTCAGACATCCATCATCAAAGGAGATGCCAACTCCTTATCTATTGCAGCAGCATCGATTATAGCTAAAGTTACCAGAGATAAGATCATGGCTAACTATGACCAAGAATTTCCAGGCTATGATTTTGCTCAAAATGCTGGCTATGGAACTGCTAAGCATCTAGAAGGAATTGAAAAGCACGGTGTCACACCTATTCATCGCACCAGTTTTGAACCGATTAAAACGATCGTTTCAGAAACTAGTAAAAGATAATTAAAGGAGAGAATTATGGAGGAACAGTCAGGAAATACTTAGTTCCAAGAAAGAATTTGCCTTCGCGTCCAGTACGATCTTAGCTCAAGTAGGGCGAGGTATTATTGTTGGATTAGTCGTAGGACTTATTGTAGGATCATTTCGATTTTTGATCGAAAAAGGCTTTCATATCGTTCAAGGATTTTATCAAGACCAAGAGAATCTGATACGGAATCTATTGATCATTTTATTGTTTTATATCCTCATTTGCTTACTTAGTGCCAAATTAACACGTTCAGAAAAATATATCAAAGGTTCTGGTATTCCTCAAGTTGAAGCGGAGTTAAAAGGTCTCATGTCTCTCAATTGGTGGAGTATCCTCTGGAAGAAATACATTCTAGGTATTTTGGCCATTGCGAGTGGGCTTATGCTCGGTCGTGAAGGTCCCAGTATTCAGCTAGGTGCCGCTGGAGGAAAAGGAATTGCTAAATGGCTCAAGTCTAGCCCTGTTGAGGAGCGTTCTTTGATTGCTAGTGGAGCTGCTGCTGGACTTGCTGCAGACCTTTTAATGCACCGATTGCGGGGTTATTATTTGTAGTAGAAGAAGTCTATCACCATTTTTCACGATTCTTTTGGGTTTCTACCTTGGCTGCTAGTCTAGTAGCAAACTTTGTTTCCCTTCTCATCTTTGGCTTAACACCTGTGCTTGATATGCCTGATAATATTCCTCAAATGAGTCTTAGTCAATATTGGATTTATCTGGTTATGGGGATTTTTCTTGGAGTTTCTGGATATCTATATGAGCAAGCCGTTCTTAACGTTGGAAAAGTATATGATTGGATTGGTCAAAAGATTCATCTGGATAAGGCCTATTATCCTATTCTAGCCTTTCTTCTTATCATTCCAGTAGGAATATTCTTGCCACAAATACTTGGTGGGGGGAATCAGGTTGTCTTATCCTTAACAGAACAGGATTTTAGCTTCCAAATTCTCTTAATTTACTTCATCATTCGCTTTATCTGGAGTATGATCAGTTATGGTAGTGGACTGCCAGGTGGTATTTTCTTGCCAATTTTAGCTTTAGGATCCTTACTTGGTGCTCTAGTAGGTGTTATTTGTGTCAATCTTGGCCTTGTTAGCCAGCAGCAATTCCCTATCTTTGTGATTCTTGGAATGAGCGGGTATTTTGGGGCTATCTCAAAAGCACCTTTGACAGCTATGATTCTTGTGACTGAGATGGTCGGTGATATCCGAAATCTAATGCCTTTAGGGATGGTGACCCTAGTTGCTTATATTATAATGGATTTGCTCAAAGGGGCGCCCGTCTATGAAGCCATGCTGGAGAAAATGCTACCTGAATCAGCAACTGATGATGGAGAAGTTACCCTAATTGAAATTCCAGTATCAGACAAAATAGCTGGTAAACAAGTACATGAACTCAATTTACCACACAATGTGCTGATCACAACCCAGGTACATAACGGTAAAAGTAAGACAGTTCATGGTTCTACAAGGATGTATCTAGGTGATATGATCCATCTCGTAATTCCAAAAAGTGAAATTGGAAAAGTGAAAGATTTGTTGTTGTAGGAAAACATGTTTACATAATTTATGTTATGTGGTAATGATTTAAGAAAAATTCTTTTCAGATTAATCGACAGATTCTTACAGATTAAAATATTTTAAAAACAAAAAAACTCGGTCCCTGAAAGATGGAATCGAGTTTTTTTATATTACATTCTGAATAAATTGTATAAGTTTAAACATTTAAAAAAACTATAAGCTCAATGAAGCAATGATTTACCATATTTTTAAGCGATTTTTTTCTTTATATAGCAAAAACTAAAAGTTTATGTACAATTGACTTAAATTAGAGCTAAACCATTGATACAACTGAATTAGAAGCATAAAGTACATTATTTAAGGAGTGTACTTTATTTTTATTTTGTACATTATTTTGAAGTGTTATTTTGTATATTTTCTAGTTCATAACATCATCTGATTTAAGGAATTGATTTGTACATTTTTACTCTAATAGGTGCAGAAGAAGTAGTGGTTCAATTGTACATTTTTTGCTACTCATTTAAGGTCTTATTGATAGTAAGATATAGATTTTTACTCGTGGTGCTAGTTAATCTCAAAGTATCTCAGATTATAAGACAGTACAATTTGCTCCATTCTCAACTGCAATCCTGTTAAGCCTCTAGCTAGTGTTTGTTCGACATCAAAAAAAGCACAAAGTTCTGAAAATCGAGTTTCAATAGTCCGTCTCATAGCCATTAGTTTCCAATGATTATGTTGTTTAGCTCTTGCCATATTTTGACGTAAAGGCGTCCAAAGATGGTAACCTTTCTGTTTCAACTGTTCTCTGAGTTCATAGCTAAGATAAGCTAAATCAACTGCCTTGACCGTCGATTAAACCGACTTCTTTCAAGGAGACACCCACAAGGATTCTTGTTTAGAAGCACCGAATCAATCAAGAAGGATCACCCAGAGGTTCCAGCATTTGAAGAATATGACGAGCTACTTGAAGCAATCAAAAAATCCCTTTATAGGGATTTTTTTATACCTATAATACCTTGTGCAAAATAGTCGTATATATCAAAATCAGAGTCACGTTACCTACTATTAGACCAAAAAGTCGCAAGCAAGGTCTTTGCTGTACCCGGCTTAAAATCTGCACTAATCAAATATGGCCAAAAGCATATCATTGGGAAAACGACTACTAACACGCATACATAGGTAGGAAAGCTTGTCCAAAGAAAGCGTGTCGTCTCTAACCAGTGACCCCATGAAGGTATCACTATTTTTGCTTATAGTGAAAAAGTATGCATATAAGGTGGACCACTAGAAGATAAATAGCATACTTTGTCTTACTTAGTACTTTTTTTCTTTTTTTCATTTTGCCTAATTATCCCTGCAAATTCTTCTATCGCTCTGCTGCAATATTAGAACTAAAAATTAAAAATTAACTATATCATTATTCGAATCAAGGTCTAAATTCATAAAATAATGATTCCAAAAAGAATTCATTGTTACCTGCTCCCCACTGCACGCCATAATGACCCAAATATTCATCTCTTGGCTCGCTTGGAGTCAGCCATATTTTTTTACCAAATACTTTCGTGAACTCGTTTTCGTCAAGCTTCTTTAGCAAATCTATACCATCTATATTATATGAAATTCCATATTTTTTGGAAACAGCTGTGCACTCAGAATCGAAGCAAACCTGCGTAACTACACAGTCCTTCAGCTCCGTACTCTTACTCTTATCTCCGTAAACACCTATACATCCGAGAACTACATTCTTCTTTACAAGAAGATAGGTAGATCGCGTAACTGCTGAGTCATATGACTTAAAGCCGTTTGGTACGCTAACCCCAGCTCCTTGGTATTTAGTATAGCTTCCCGTTGTCAAAAGCTCGTTATAATTAGGATAATCATGTCTACCATTTGACACATAAATTTCAAACCCCTTGTCTATCAAATCCGACATCTTAGTCTCTGTAAGATGAATTTCAGTTTCGTCAATTTTAAGTGAAGGTGCGTTATCAGGTAGACCTATAATTATATATACAAACATCAAAAACACGAATATCATAAGCACTGCAACGATACTCATCCAAGATTTCCCGGTTCTCCTTCGTGCATTGAAAAGCGACATTATAGAAGGCGTGATTATAGCAGCACCAATTGGCGCCGCCCCATGACGGAACATGCTCATGACCTTAAAGGCAATTACAGCGCTAATTAGTATTAAAATTATGTGCACTGCATACTCTCCTACGCTTAGCTTACTCGTCCTAGTCTGATTATTTGCTGGGGCATCGTACATTGAAACACCGTTCTCAAAGGTGTTCTTCATTCTAAAACGAAGCCAAAACAATATTTCAATAAACACAAATTGCCAAGAACACTAGCATTCCGATAAAAACTAATTTTTCCATCTGTAACCTTTTCTCTGACCTAATTATCGTCCATCAAAATTCATATCTAGTCTACCACATTTTGAAATTGTTTTACAATATTTACATACTTGTGCACGAATCAAAAATGTATACAAGCTTTTCAGAGTAATTATTCTTTACACCTCTTTTCCGCTATGTTAAAATTGTATTAAGTTTAATACTTGTTTTATTCTAAACGTGCGCATCATTTTAGCGCAAAAAACAAATTTAATTCCGTTGTTTGAGCGGGATTATTTAAATAACCTTCTAATAGCAAGTCCAACTGAAATCACAGAGTTGAGTAATATGTCTGTATGGTGGATATGTCAGGAAAACCCAGATCATCGTTATAAAAATTTAAGTTAAAGAAAGAATGGCATACAGAAAGCGAAATAAAAAGGCATGTTCGATTTGCAAAGGTTACAGAAGAAAGCAAGAACATTTTATACAGTTTAAAAAAAGATATAAAAAAAGTAAGAACACTTTAAGTAATATAAAGTGTTTTTTTAGTATCAAAATGTACATTTGAAAAAAATTTTTTTAGTTTTCACTTAAATAAAGTACATTTTACAGTAGATGAACAGCTTTTAAAAAAATTTCCAGTGTTCACTTAAATAAAGTACATAATTGAGTATAATTCGCTTAAAAAAATTTTTTTGGTTACATAATTTTTATGCTAGTAGTTATCTATTCCTAAATCTCCCCTATAACATCTTTCCGAAAAAAACTATAATTTTCTTGAAAAAAATATATAGCTATGCTATACTACTAGTATAGAAATATTTGGAGAAAAACATGAAACGCGAGATCTTATTAGAACGGATTGATAAACTTAAACAAGTTATGCCCTGGTATGTTCTTGAATACTATCAATCGAAACTGGCTGTACCATACAGTTTTACGACCTTGTACGAATACTTAAAGGAATACGATCGATTTTTCAACTGGGTCTTGGAATCTGGTATATCAGATGCTGACACCATGGCCAATATTCCCTTAGAAGTTCTGGAGCACATGACCAAGAAAGACATGGAATCCTTTATTCTTTACTTACGTGAACGTCCTCTGCTCAATGCCAATACGACAAAAAACGGGGTTTCTCAAACAACCATTAACCGTACCCTTTCGGCACTTTCTAGTCTGTATAAGTATTTGACTGAGGAAGTTGAAAATGAACAAGGTGAACCTTATTTCTATCGCAATGTCATGAAGAAGGTTGCTACCAAGAAAAAGAAAGAAACCTTGGCGGCCCGAGCTGAAAATATCAAGCAAAAGCTCTTTTTAGGTGATGAAACAGAGGGATTTTTGAATTATATAGATGAGGAATACCCTAAAACTCTCTCAAATCGAGCCTTATCGTCCTTTAACAAGAATAAGGAGCGAGATTTAGCCATCATTGCACTCCTTCTCGCTTCTGGTGTTCGTCTCTCCGAAGCAGTTAACCTTGATCTTCGAGATCTCAATCTTAAGATGATGGTGATTGACGTCACTCGAAAAGGTGGAAAAAGAGACTCAGTCAATGTGGCTGCCTTTGCAAGACCTTATTTAGAGCAATATCTTGCCATTCGTGACAAACGTTATAAGACAGAAAAGACCGATACAGCCCTCTTTCTAACCTTGTATCGAGGGGTTCCAAACCGGATTGATGCTTCTAGTGTTGAAAAGATGGTAGCTAAGTATTCGGAAGACTTCAAAGTTCGGGTAACTCCCCACAAACTACGCCATACTCTTGCAACCCGTCTCTATGATGCCACCAAATCCCAAGTTTTGGTCAGTCATCAACTAGGCCATGCCAGCACACAAGTTACTGACTTGTATACCCATATTGTCAATGATGAACAGAAAAATGCCTTGGATAGTCTGTAAAATACATAACATAAATTATGTAGAATGTTATCGTACAAAAGAAGCTGGATAAGTAATCAGTCACCCAGCAGTTCAAATTAGCAAAAGCCTATAACCTTAAAAAATCACGGTTCCATGATTTTTATTTTGACTCACCCCAAAAATGCGGAACTCATTCTCCTTCATATCTTCTTCTGAAATCTTCCGCAATTGTATCCTGAACAAGGCGTTTTATGTGACGAAGATTATTTTCTTCTGAGAATCTCATAATTTTTTCCGTTAGTTCGTCATCAATTGCATAGGTTCCTTCTTTGATAGAATTAAGCTTATCTACCAAATTATTTGCTTGTTCTTGGATAAATAGTCGTTTTTCGTCAAGGTTGGGAATTTGAAAATCACTAAGTAAATCAAACCGAGACCTCAGTGGAGCTGGAATATACTGAGTATAATGTTCAGAAGTCATATTTGAAGTAAATACAATAGTATATCCATTAAGATTGTGAGCAACACCATGTCTATCCGTAAATTTACCATCTTCCAGTAGCTCATAAAAAGAAATTAAATACAGCTGGTGTTGCTTTTTCGAATTCATCAATAAGAATAACTCTAGATTTTTGATGAATTAATTTTTTTATAATAAGCTCACCACCCTCATCGCTTCCAACATATCCGAGTGGAGAACCTATTAAACTATTCAACACTCCTTCTGTCGAGTAGTTTCCAAAATTAATTTTGATAAGCTCCTCATCTGGATAGAGCGACTTTGATAAAATCTTAGCAAATTCTGTCTTACCTATTCCAGATTCACCAATTAAAAACACAGAAAAAATCTTTCTAACTCCTATTTTTTTCGAGTAGTATAAAGTTTGCATACTTCTGTACAAAAATCTTCCTTAAATAAATCATGACCGATTAGCTTGCTGGCAGCCTCCTGTATTTTATTTCTAAATTCAGTATTGCTCCTATCTTTCATGACATCATCAGGATTAAAATTTTGAACTTCTGGATTAGCAAAATCTTCATTTATTTCTTCATCTTCAAATAGAAGTGGCAACTCTTTTAGTACACTTTCATATTTTTAACTTATTTAGCCAAAAAAATAAGGGAGATAGGTACTTTACTTAACAAAAAGAAAAGCCGACCTATATACTGGCTATTGTAGGCATTTAAATTCATCAAGGCAGATAAATCTATAACTAATCCTTTTTACAGTGTCAAATTCCTTGCATATATCCTCTATTTCACTCAAATTAGAGAAATCGTGAGATAAAATACGAGTGATATCAATCTTTTTACTTTCTGAGAAGCGTTTTTTTAAATCATCTATTCTTGCAACATCATATAAATAAATCACGATTCACTCTCCACATTGATTTTTCTGAACGACAGCAATCACATCTATCAAATGGTATGTTCCTTTTAATTTTTCATACTTGAAATCTATTTCGAATTCCGCCCCTGATTTATCGCTCTTTTCAGATAATGAGGATTTTGGGATAATATCTTTTACATTTTTTATCACATTATTCTTCTTGGCTTGCTTACTCATAAACTCTAAAAATCTTGTTGATATGGTATCCACTTCTGAAAAATCAACCTTGCCTCTATCTATTCCAACTAAGCTAAGTTTTCCAAGTTGAAAATCGCTATGTCTATATCCATTCTCAAAACCTTCAACATCTCCATAAGGGAAACGAACCAAGAATTCTTCACCATCTTGTTGGAAGCTATAATCAATCGTATAGTCAGTCAAAAAAGTAGAAAGTAGATTTGACATATTTAATTCGATTCCCTCGGTGCTAGGATTATCCAACTTGCTAGCCTGTAATACCTGCAATATAAGTGGAATATCTTGTGCGTTTACGGGATTAAGAGCCACACTGTCAAATTTTATTAAATCTCCTTGCTCCAGGTTCTCAGCTTGAAAATTTTTAGACATTTCATAGACTTTTCTAAAAATCGTAGATTTAGTACTTTTAACTTCAAAACTCTCATTGATTTTGCTTTCTGCAGTTAATTCGTTGTCATTTTCATATCCTGAGTAAAAACTATTCCTCATTCCAATTTTAAAAGAGTTTTTACGACTTATTATATTGCTATTTTCTTTCTGAATAGTTGTCTTGATAGTATCATCGATTAGGGTAGCAATCTCATAAGACTTAGCCGAATTCAGATACACTAAGTTGAAATAGTCTATACTTGATTGAGAATTGTCTGCTTCTGTATTAATTTTATTGATAGAATCTATCCGCCAACTCACAGCACTCAATATGGCAATAGCCATTAGTAGTACATTTAAATCGATATTAGCTATGGGAATTAGACAATCCAATACGGGCTGGAGCAGTACATACAATATGGTTACAAATAAAAAATCATCCTTCTTCTCATTTATTAAAAAGTAAAAGGACAATATTGCCACTACAGCAAAAATCATCTTATATCCAGAATACGGCTGTAATATATTAATTTTAAACAAACAACCAAGGATTGTATATGTAACTAATGTATAGGTGGTTACCCTACGATAATTTATGTCTAAGAAAAATTTCTTTACCAACAAACACCTCCAACTTTCTTAATCACTCTTTTGTCTCTCTCTTACAAGAAGAGCATTGATTAGCAGTTTTTATTTTTCTATTATACCATATATCAGAGATCAGTCCAAGGCAACCAGTCACCCAGTAGTCAAAATAATAAATACCTATACCCCCTTAAATAGCGATTTTGGTCGCTATTTTTGTTTTTCTGGATTTTACACTTGACTCTTTAGATATTCAGAGTTATCATCAGACAGACAAAAATAAAAGTAAAGGAGTTGGCAATGAAAAATTTTAGACATAGTCCAGAAAGTCAGAATGAGCAATAGTCTAAACGATCTAAAAATCGAAACATGCCAATTAACTACTTTTGGTGAAATTCACGATTATGTTCCTGAAGATATGTTTTCGAAATCAATATTTGAAACAAAAATTCCTTTGAATAAAGATGGAGCTTGTAAATTTTTAAATCTCGAACGAGCTGAAGAGTATTTTTGTCGATTGGATCGGTCTAAAAGCATAGAGTATGAGGAGTTTTGGTTTGAATAATGAAAAAAAGTGAGTAGATTTGTTCTACTCACTTAATCCCATAGACAAGACTGCTTACCTAAAACCAACTTCTTTTTTTATTCAACAACTGCCTCAGCAATTTCTTCTGCAGTGATTCCTGCGAAGTAACGGCCTAGGTTAATACTTTGAAGGGCTTTAAGAACATCTTCACGTTCGTATTTAACGCCACGAAGGACATCTTCTACTGCTGCTACGTCTTCGATACCAAAGAAGTCACCGTAAATCTTGATGTCTTGAATTTTTGACTCAATAACATTAGCAAAGATTTCAACCTTACCGCTTGGGAATTTAGTTCCACGACGGACGTTATACTCTGGTGATTTCCCATAGTTCCAGTCCCAAGTTCCAAACTTAGTTTCTTTGATGCGATTGATTTCAGCCAATTCCTCATCTGAGAAGACATACTCTGTCATTTCAGGGTATTCTTTTTTCATGTATTCCAAAAGTAAGTCACGGAATTCTTCTACAGTAATTTTTTCTGGCAATTCGTCTACGATATTGGTTACTCGTGCGCGAACTGATTTAACACCTTTAGATTCAAACTTATCTTTAGAAACCTTAAGTGCATTAGCTAGGACTGACAAATCCACGTTAAAGAGAAGACAACCGTGGTGCATGATACGTCCGTTGATATAGGCTTGTGCATTTCCACAGAATTTCTTACCGTCAATCTCAAGGTCATTGCGACCTGTAAATTCAGCTTTAACACCAAGTTCCGCCAAAGTATTGATAACTGGAGTAGAGAAGCTCTTGAAGTCAAAGGCCTTGTTTTCATCTTCTTTTGAAATGATTGTATAGTTAAGGTTGTTCAAATCATGGTAAACAGCTCCACCACCACTGATTCGACGGACTACTTCGATACCGTTTTCGCGTACATAGTCACGGTTAATTTCTTCGATGGTATTTTGGTGACGTCCTACAATAATAGAAGGTTTGTTGATCCAAAGCAGGAAGATTTGATCCTCGTCCAAAAGGTATTTAAAAGCATATTCTTCCAAGGCGATATTAAAGGCAGTGTCATTTGAATGATTGATAATGTATTTCATAGTATTTCCAAAAATCTAGTTTTTAAATTCTGTTCATAACAATCCAATTTTCTAAAGTGGTAAAAAGAAATGTAACGATAACACGTTACATTTCTCGGAAAAAAATTGAGACAAGAGACTCAATTTTTTTAGGCATGGAACCCTAATAGAGGTCGCCGCCGTCCGTACTACTTTAAGAAAATTTTATTGAAAGACTTATTTATTTTTTCTTAGGTGAATGGATGGCCATTCCAAGAACATCCGCAAACGCTTCGTACATCACTTCTGAGTATGTTGGGTGACCGTGGATTGTCTTAAGCATTTCTTCAACAGTGATTTCCATTTCGATGATGCTTGATGCTTCGTTAATCAATTCTGCAAACTGCAGGACCTATGATGTGGACTCCAAGGATTTCACCATATTTCTTATCGGCAATGACTTTAATAAATCCTTGAGCAAAGATCAGATGCAATTGCACGTCCGTTTGTCTGCAAAGTTGAATTTACCGATTTGGACATCATATTTCTCACGAGCTTGTTCTTCAGTCAAACCAACTGCTGCTACTTCTGGAAGTGTGTAAATAGCTGCAGGAGTCAAGTTCAATTTAGCAACATGGTGATTTCCTTTAAGGGCATTTTCAGTCGCTACTTCACCCATACGGAAGGCGCGTGGGCCAACATCTTAGTACCGTTGATATCACCTGGTGCATAGATACCTGGAACAGAAGTTTCCATGTATTCATTAACCTTGATACGACCACGGTCTAACTCAAACTCAACTTCTCCGATTCCTTCAAGATCTGGAACACGGCCGATTGAAAGAAGGGCTTTATTTGCGATGATATCATCTTTTCCTTCAACCTTGATACGAAGTTTGCCATCTTCTTCAATGATTTCTTGAAGTTTAGTACCTGTCAAGATAGTCATACCTTTACGTTCAAGAATCAAGCGAAGGTTTTTAGATACTTCAGCATCCATTGCTGGAACAATGCGATCCATCATTTCGATAACAGTAACTTTTGAACCAAATGTCATGAAGGCTTGCCCAAGCTCGATACCGACAACTCCACCACCAATAATCACAAGGCTTTCTGGTACTTCATTCATTTCAAGGATGTCATCACTAGTCATCACAAGAGATGATTCCATACCAGGAACGTTGATTTTGCTTACTTTTTGAACCACCAGCAAGAATGATTTTTCTTAGTTTCAAGCAATTCAGAACCATTTACCAAGACATTCTTATCTTTTGTTATAGTACCGATACCTTTATGAACATCAACTCCATAGCTACGAAGAAGTCCTGCCACACCACCTACAAGGGTATTGACAACTTTTGATTTTGTTTCTAAAAGTTTCTCCATGTCAACTGTGAAATTAGGATTTTCAATCACAATACCACGATTTGTCTGCATGACCGATATTTTTCGATAATTTCAGCGTTGTGAAGGTAAGTCTTAGTTGGGATACATCCACGGTTTAAGCAAGTTCCACCAAGTTCAGATTTCTCGACAAGAGCAACCTTACCACCTAATTGAGCTGCTTTAATGGCAGAAACATAACCAGCAGGTCCACCACCAATAACAACGATATCATAAGCATCATCGCTCTTACCATCATCGTTCGAAGCACTTGTCGCAGGTGCTGGGCTAGCTTCTGGTGTAGCTGATCCAGCTGTTGGGATATTTTCCCCTTCTTCACCAAGATAACCGATAACTTCAGTAACAGGAACAGTCTCGCCGTCCCCTTTCAGGATAGCGATCAAGTAACCGTCTTCTTCTGCTTCCAATTCCATGCTGACTTTGTCAGTCATGATTTCAAAAAGGATTTCTCCTTCTTTTTACAAATTCTCCGACTTTTTTTATTCCATTGGACGATTTGTCCTTCTGTCATATCCACGCCGGCTTTTGGCATAATTACTTCTAAAGGCCATATCTTACTTCCTTTATCTATATTTCTAAAAATAAATTCTCTAAACCAACATTGAGATTGGGTTTTCAATTAAAGCTTTCAAGTCTTTCATAAACTTAGCACCAGCCATACCATCTACGACACGGTGGTCAATTGTTAAACCAAGACTCATAATTGGACGAATCACGATTTCACCATTTACTACAACAGGTTTCTCAATTGTTGAGCTAACCCCAAGGATTGCTGAGTTCGGTTGGTTAATTATTGGACCGAATGATTGAACACCAAACATTCCCAAGTTACTGATGGTGAAGGTTGAATTTTGCAACTCGCTAGGAGCTAGTTTACCATCCAAAGTACGTCCGATAACATCTTTGAAGGCAACTACCAACTCAGACAAGCTCATTTTTTCAGCATTATAAACAACTGGCGTCATCAAACCATTATCCATTCCAACTGCCATCGCAAGGTTGACATAGTTGTGAGTGATAATTGTCTTACCATCTTCAGTTAATGACGCATTGATGTATGGGTGTTTCATAAGAGTCTTAACAACCGCAAGTGAAAGCAAGTCTGTAACAGTTATTTTCTTACCAGTTGCTTCCATGATTGGATCAAGGACTTTCTTACGAAGGGCAAGCATTTCAGACATATCGACATCATAGTTAAGCGTGAAGGTTGGTGCAGTCAAGTATGACTCAACCATACGTTGAGCAATAACCTTACGCATTGGTGTCATTGGAATACGTTCGATTTCACCGTAAGGTGTTACATTATCTGGAACTTCTTCCACTTTTTCAATCTGAGAAGGTGACTTGATTGTTTCGTTCTCGATATTTTCAGGAAGGAATGCCAAAACATCCTTCTTCATAATCTTACCACGGTGACCAGTTCCTTGAATTTCTTGCCAAGCAATATTATGCTCTAATGCAATTCGTTTTGCGAGTGGTGAAATGCGAACCACGTTAGTGTCTTTATATGTTTCCACATCTTCTTTGTGGACACGACCGTTTGCGCCTGAGCCAGAAATATCGTAGAGATTAATTCCTAAATCATCCGCTAATTTTCTAGCTGCAGGAGTCGCTCTTAGCTTATCATCAGCCATGACCTCTCCTATTCTATTTATGATGCAAAGGGCGTTTAAAAGCGACCGAAAAATAGGAAATCAACGCAGACTTCGATGAAGTCAAGGAGATTTATCTTTTTTCCGAGCTTTTAGCCCGTGCTCTAATCTAAGATATCAAGGACGTAGAGAACTTTGCATCTATAGATACAAAGCTTCTTGTCCGATTAATTTATTTACATAATTATTTATATTATGTGCTATTGTTTGTTGTGAGTTTTACGGATTGCATCTTTGATGCTTTCAACTGTTGGAATCATTGCATTTTCAAGATTTTGTGCATAAGGCATTGGTACATCCTCACCTGCACAACGGCGAATAGGTGCATCTAAATAATCGAATGCTTCTGATTCTGAGATAATAGCTGAGATTTCACCGATAAAACCACTTGTCTTGTGGGCATCGTTGACAAGAACTACTTTTCCAGTCTTCTTAACTGAGTTAATGATGATGTCTTTATCAAGTGGAACCAAAGTACGTGGGTCTACTACTTCTACTGAGATGCCTTCTTCAGCCAATTCTTCAGCTGCTTGCATAACACGACGAAGCATTTTACCGTATGTTACTACAGTTACATCAGTTCCTTCGCGTTTGATTTCTCCGACACCAAGTGGGATAGTATAGTCTGGATCAACAGGAACTTCACCTTTTTGGTTAAATTCTGATTTGTATTCAAGAATGATGACTGGGTTGTTATCACGAATAGAAGACTTAAGAAGTCCCTTCATATCAGCTGGTGTACCAGGAGCTACAACCTTCAATCCTGGGATATGAGTGAACCAAGATTCCAATGATTGTGAGTGTTGTGTCGCAGAACCTACTCCGTTACCAGCAGACAGCGGATTGTAATTGGTACTTGACCTTTACCACCAAACATGTAACGAGTTTTTAGTCGCTTGGTTGACGATATTATCCATGGCAATAACAGAAAAGTCCATGAAAGTCATGTCAACGATTGGACGAAGTCCAGTCATAGCAAACGACCAGCAAATGCTCCAGAAATAGTCGCTTCGGAAATTGGACAGTCACGAACACGTTCTGGTCCAAATTCCTCAAAGCATACCTACAGATGTACCAAAGTCTCCACCAAAGACACCAACATCTTCACCCATCAAGAGTACATTTTCGTCGCGACGCATTTCCTCAGACATTGCAAGGATAATGGTATCGCGGAAAGACATTAATTTTGTTTCCATATTTCTCTACTTCTCCTTAGTCTGCGTAAATATCTTCAAAAGCTGATTCTAGTGGAGGGAATGGGCTTTCTTCTGCAAACTTAACAGATGCTTCCACTGCTTCCTTGACCTGAGCCTGAATTTCTTCAAGTTCTTCTGCACTAGCAATCTTGTTCTCAACAAGGTACTTGCGAAGGTTTTCGATTGGATCTTTTTCCTTCCACTCATCGACTTCTTCACGTGTACGATATTTACCAGGGTCTGATGATGAGTGACCAAGCCAACGGTAGGTTACACTTTCGATCAAGACAGGGCCTTTACCAGAACGAACATGGTCGACTGCTTTCTTAAATCCTTCGTAGACATCGATAACATTGTTACCATCTTCGATAAACATACCAGGAATACCGTAAGCAGCACTACGCTCATGGATATGCTTGACATTTGTCATTTTCTTAATATCGGCAGAAATTCCATAACCGTTATTGATACAGTAGAAAATTACTGGAAGATTCCAAATTGAAGCCATATTAACAGCTTCGTGGAATACACCTTCATTGGTCGCACCATCTCCAAAGAAGCAAACGACAATCTTGCCAGTGTTTTTCATTTGTTGAGTAAGGGCTGCACCTACTGCAATCCCCATACCACCACCAACAATACCGTTGGCACCAAGGTTACCTGCATCTAGGTCGGCGATGTGCATTGATCCACCTTTACCTTTACAAGTTCCAGTATACTTACCAAGGATTTCAGCCATCATACCATTAAGGTTGATTCCTTTAGCAATGGCTTGTCCGTGACCACGGTGGTTTGAGGTGATGAGGTCGTCTTCGTTTAGAGTTAACATAGCCCCAACATTGGCAGCTTCCTCACCAACAGAAAAGTGCGTCATACCTGGCACTTTACCTTTTTTTACTAATTGAGCAATTTTTAAGTCCATACGACGAATTTCTTCCATCTTACGGAACATCTCAAGCAAAAGATTTTTTTATCTAAAGTTGACATAATCTTGCCTTTCTAAGTTTAATTTCTTATAGTTCTATTCTAACTGATAGGTTAACTAGAGTCAAAGATTATGCTTGATAATTTTTTTCACAATGTAAAAAAAGAAAAAGCCAATGAAATCAAGACTTTTTCTTTACATAAAACAACTATTTCACAAACATTTTTTCAGTTTTTTTCATCAAATTATTTGATTGTTTTCATAATAACTTGTAAACGCCACTGATAAAGTATACCACTAATCACCAGACTAACAATTAAACCAATCCAATAAGAATAGGCGCCTAATCCTGTCCAGTGATCTAAGACTAATCCCAGTGGAATGGCTACACCCCAGTATCCGAGAAGTCCAAGATAGAAGGGAACAACCGTATCCTTGTAGCCACGTAAAATTCCTTGCAGAGGTGCTGCGAAGGTATCAGCTAATTGGAAAAACAAACTATAGGTCATAAAAAGAAGCTGTCAGTTGGATGAAATCGGGATCTTGACCATAGAGACTAGCAACATTTTCACGATAAATATAAAGAAAACTTAGTGTCAAAATCGCGAAAATCATAGCTGTTAAACGTCCAATAAGTATGTATTGCTTAGCATCGTTTAAGCGTCTAGCCCCTACTTCGTAGGAAACAACAATAGCCATGGCTGTTGAGATACTCATAGGAAAGGCATACATGAGATTTGAGAAGTTCATGGCAGACTGATGGCTGGCGATGATGAGAGATGAAAACTTTGCCATAATCAATCCGACTACTGAAAAAATGGCTACTTCAGCAAAGACAGTTCCACCAATTGGTAACCCAAGACGAATAGCTTCTTTGATTTTTTCTATTCGCAAGGGCATTGGTATTTCTAGATGATATTCCTTAAGCTTCTTATGCTTTAACAAGACAAGGATAGAAATCAATAACAAAACCCAGTAGGCAAGTGAGGTACCAAGACCTGCACCTGCACCTCCAAGTTCAGGTATTCCAAATGCTCCATAAATCAATACATAGTTGAAACCGCTATTAAAAGGAAGCAAGAGAAGCATGAGATACATAGATAATTTTGTTAATCCGAGTGTATCAAGTAGAGAACGTATCACACTGAAAAGTAAGAGCGGGATAATACCAATAGCTAATAGCCACAAATAACGGGTTGCTACACTTGCTACAGCTGTCTCTAATCCCATATAGCCCAAAATAACTGGTACTAAAAAGAAGACTAGTACAAAAAGAATAAGGGATAAGGCTAAAGATAGATAAATAAATTGATAAAAATCTGAAGCAACCTCTTTCTTCTGTCCTTGGCCCAAATGGTGTCCGATAATAGGTACTAAGGCTGATACAATCCCTGTCAGAAAGGTGAAAAAAGGATTCCATAAGCTTGTAGCTATGGAAACTCCTGCAAGATCCAGTGTATTATACTGACCCGTCATTGTTGTATCAACAAAGGAGGCCGAATAATTAGCAAATTGGTAAATCAATATCGGAAAGAATATTTTTAAAAATAAGATAATTTTATCTTTGAGATGTTGAGTTGAGTACATACCTTCTCTTTCTACTCCTTTTCATCCAAGCCAAAAAGCTTTAAGCCGTATTTTTTCAAGCTTAATGGTGGATTACTAGCTTTTGATGTCGTGTGCCAACAATTACAAGTGTCGCAATAGTAGCTCCTAACCAAGCCACCATTATCATAGTCTACGGCATGGTCGGCTTTTTCCTTGGTTTCATATTGAAGTTTAGTACGGTTGGCAGCAGGACAAAACACACCGTGACAAGCCTTTCGTTTTCTATCTCTAAGTTTACGAAAATAATTCATCCTCAAGCTCCTACTCTGCTTGATAAACGATTTGGCCCTTACAGATGGTGTATTTGACCTGCCCTTTTAACTCTTCACCGATAAATGGTGAGTTAGACGCTTTAGAAGCAAAATGTGATCCTATGATACGGTCTGCCTTAGCGTCAAAAATGGTAATGTCTGCAGGTCCATTTTCTGCCAAATAACCCGCTTCAAAGTTATATAGTTTAGCTGGATTAAGAGTCATTTTTTCAAGCAATTCCATCAAGGTCAAATGACCAGCTTCAACCAAGTAGGTTAAACCAAGTGACAAGGAAGTTTCGAGCCCAGTCATACCTGATGGTGCTTTAGTAATATCCTTGACATTCTTCTCATCTACATGGTGTGGCGCGTGGTCAGTCGCAATCACAGAAATGACTCCTGACTTAAGACCTTCGATAACAGCAAGGCGGTCTGACTCAAGGCGAAGAGGTGGATTCATCTTAGCGTTACTTCCTTTAGTCAAAAGAAGAGCTTCAGTCTTAGAAAAATGTTGCGGTGCTACTTCTGCTGTTACGTTTGCTCCCAAACCTTGAGCGAACTCCACAACCTTAACACTTTCTTCTTTAGATAAATGCTGAATATGAACATGAGCTTTTGTTGCATAGGCAATCATGACATCACGTGCAATCATTGCATACTCTGCAACTCCTGTAGCGCCACAAATATGGAAGTGTTCTTTAGCAATATTTTCATTAAAACCTAGCGTACCATTCAGACCAGGATCTTCTTCGTGCAGACTGATAAAGGTGTTGAGTTTTTTAGCCTCTTCCATAGCTTCCTTGACCATTTTACTGCTTTCAAGCGGAATGCCGTCATCAGAAAAACCTACAGCTCCAGCTTCTAAAAGCGCCTTAAAGTCAGTCAAGTCTTGGCCATTAAAGTTCTTGGTAATCGTTGCTACAGACTTAACATTAATTTTTTCCTTTGCCGCAGATTGAAGAACTTCCTGCAAAGTCTCAACATCGGAGATGGTTGGATTGGTATTAGCCATCATAACAACTGTCGTAAAACCACCAGTTGCTGCTGCTAGTGCTCCTGTATGAATGTCTTCTTTATGAGTTTGACCAGGTTCACGGAAATGAACATGGATATCCACCAATCCAGGCGCAACTACAAGACCAGTAGCATCTATTACTTGAACTCCCTCAACATCGATTCGAGGAGCGATTTTAACGATTTTTCCATTTTCAACTAAAATATCACTGACTTGATCCAAACCAGACTTAGGATCCATTACTCGACCATTTTTAATTAGTAGCATCTGCTTTCTCCTTTATTCGTAGAAATCCACTTGGGTATCTAATAACTTATCACCATCATAAACAAACTTTGCTGAAAAGAATGGTTTATCTTCTAAAAGCCACTCGACAAAGGTGTGGTCTCCTTCCCAAGTTGGTTTGCTTAAAACCTCATCATAAGGAATCCATTCTAAAGTCCCTTCATTACAGTCAATCAACTCACCTTCAAACTCAGTTACCTTAAATACATAGGTGTACCAGTCAAGGTCTGGTGTAAACTCTGGAAAGGTGATTACTCCTTTTAATACTGGTTTGCTCTTAGACCAGTTTCTTCAAGAATTTCACGAGCAGCACATTCTTGTGGAGTTTCCCCCCGTTCTAACTTTCCACCTACACCGATCCATTTCCCTTCATGGACATCATTAGGCTTTTTATTACGATGAAGCATGAGCAGTTCTTTTCCATTATCAATGTAGCAAATCGTCGCTAACTGAGGCATATTTTCTCCTTATCTAAGCCAATCGATTGGCTCTTGTCCACTTTCTTTTAAGAATGCATTTGCTTTTGAAAATGGTTTTGACCCCCAAAATCCTCTGTAAACTGAAAGAGGACTTGGGTGGGCTGATTCGATAATCAAGTGCTGAGGATTTGTAACCAAGGACTTCTTCTTACGTGCATAAGCACCCCAAAATACAAAAACTACGGGTCTATCAATATTATTGACAACCTTGATTACAGCATCTGTAAAAGGTTCCCATATCTGCCCAGCATGACCATTTGCTTGACCAGCAGGAACCGTCAAGCAAGCATTGAGAAGCAAGACCCCCTGCTCGGACCAAGTAGTCAAATCATGTGAATTCTTAACTCCAATATCATCTGCAAGTTCTTTCAAGATATTTTGCAAAGAAGGAGGTGCTGGAATAGAATCTGGAACCGAAAAACTTAAGCCCTGCGCCTGACCTGGTCCATGATAAGGATCTTGACCAAGGATAACCACCTTAACCTCTTCCAGAGGAGTTGTTATAAGAGCCTGAAAAGCCTTTTCTTTAGGAGGATATACAGTTCCTTGAGTATAAACCCGCTCCATAAAGTGATTGATTTTCCCAAAATAACCTTCAGGTAATTGCTCTTTAATCAAAGCATGCCAAGATGAGTGTTCCATAGCCAACTCCTTCGTTAATACTGCCTCTATTATAGCAAAAAGTGGCTATCTAAACCACTTTTTAAAGTATCTATTGAGATTTGAGAAGTTTTATAGAGAATTTATACTAAAGAGCCTTTTATTCAACACCTTTTCTCGTATTAGAAAGGATAAATTCCTGGTCAATCTCATTTATAGTCATCTCAGTTCGGATATTTAGATTTTCATTAAATCTTTTATTCAATTCCCTTGTGACACTCGTCTTAAACTCATCACTTGATTTTTGTCTATAATAATCAAATCCTACAGAAGCCGCGCTACAGCAACTCCCCAATCAGAAAGATAGCCAATAATTTCAAAAAAACTATCATTATATCTTTCAAATCTTTTCGTTGCAGAACTTTTTAAATAGCCTGAAATACAATTTACAAAAGAGTAGTAATACTTAGAGTCACGAAATGAATTGTATTCGTGACTATGAAAACTCGGATCGAGAATTCGTGCTGATCGCACATCTTCCATAGTGGGTTTTCTGGGCATTTTAATATCAGTCTGCAGATAAGCATAATAGGTTTCCTTATCAAAGAAAGCTCCATCTACCGCTATCAAAGTACCATACATACCATCTTCATACTGAAACACCATCACAGCACCGTTCCTATATTTGCTTTCTACAGGAACAGGCGGTGCAATTCTCTTTTTAGGATTTTCTTTTTTTTACACTTATTTTTTCTAAAAACTTTTCTAGATTTTCACTTCTTTGTTCTAAAAAAATTCACTATCTGCACCCAATTCTTGGGCAAGTTCTAAATCCTCTTTGTTGATAATGATCCCTTTGATTTCAAGCAAGAATTCATCATCTAATTGCCCAACTTCCCATAAACAGTGTGCTAAGGCGAACAAGACATCATACATATCGTCATCGTATAAATCCGATGTCAAGTCATTTTTGATTGTATTTGCATCTTCACCTCGATTGTATCTTTCAAAAAATTCTTCTTTAATATCTAAGGAAGTATCATTTCCAAAAATCGTTGCATCCCATGTTCCCATAATTTTATGCTCCTTTTATTTAGCATCTTTAAAGTTCCCCCAAACAATTTAGCAAATCTTTGTAAGAATGAACCTCATATGTTGGATGTAGTTGTGTTGTATTTTCTAAATGTTGAGGGTTGTACCAGACAGTATCAATTCCAGCATTTTTCCCACCCTGAATATCAGCTGATAAAGAATCACCAATCATAAGGGCATGGTTTTTATCAAAGTTAGGGATACAAGCTCCAATTTTTTCATAGAACTCAGCATCTGGTTTTTGGGTATGGAGTTGTTCTGATATAAAAATTTCCTTGAAATATGGTGCGATACCAGATTGTTCTAGACGACCTGTTTGAATAAAGGTAATCCCATTTGTTGCAGCATAAAGCTCATAACCTTGACTTATCAAACTTTTTAATAATTCTTCGACACCTGGGAAAGTCTGTCCCTGTTTTGATAGGAAAAACTGGTAGCGCTCTGCTAAGTAGGCGCCATCTTTTTCAATGCCAAAGTGAGCAAACAATTTTACAAAACGTGTATTGATCAATTCTGATTTTGTAATCTTTTTCTGCTCTAAATCCTTCCAAAGAGCCTTGTTCATAGGAACATAGTAATCTTTGTAGGCTTGGATATCCTCTACTCCTTCTTCTTTTAGGAGGTGCGATAAGGCAATACCCTCAGCAGCATCAAAATCAAGTAAAGTATGGTCGAGGTCGAATAATAGATATTTATAAGACAATTTGAGAGTTTTCCTTTCTAGGGGCAAAGAGGGGACTAAATGATTCAAAAATATTTTAAAAAATTTTCACCTCTACTTATTGAATAGCTTAGCCCAATTCTGCTTGGAATTTAAAAATTCTGGAGACATAAACTTCATATTTGTCGATATAATAAAAAAAGCTAAGTAATTTTTCAATTGGCATATATCGATAACGTTTTCCGTCATCTGTTAATTCACCATAACCTCGACTTGACACCAAAGGGCATGCTTCTGGAAAGGTTTCTAAAGTTTCTAGTGCCGTTAGAATAAGGTCTAGTTTACTATCGGCAGATTGTTGGCTGTAAAAATTTAGTACAATATAATCATGTATTTCTCTCAAGTCTTTCTTAGCTTTATCCGTAAGAGAAACATGGTAACGTTTATGATTACTCAAGTCCAAATTCCTTTCTTACATCTGCTAAAGACGTTAGTTTACCTTGCTCAATTTCTTGATGTCCAATCAAGATTTCCTTTTTCAAGTCTTCAAAAAGCAACCTGATATTGGGTCTCTTGTGAATCACTAAATACGAATTCTTTAGGATCAACTGCACCTGTCGCAATTTTACGAAGTGCGACATTAAAGATATCTGATAGGGTTAACTTTTTCATCAGCTAAGATTTTTTTCGTTTGTTGGTAAAAAGTCGAATCTGCTCTAAAATTAACAGGTTGAGTATTTGCCATGATTAATACCTCTGTGTAAAGATGATTTGTAAATACATTTTATCATCTTTAGATTTAAAATTCAACGAAAAGAGAGTGGGACAGAAATCGGTAATTCGTTAGAATTCGATTTCGTCGTCAACTCTCCGCACAGTTGAGTAGGGCTGTAAAAGCTGATGAAATCAGCGTAGTAGAGCCCACTCAACTGTGCGTCTTGCTCGATAATCCAAATACAATTGAGAGGCTAGGGACTTTTGTCCCAGCCTCTCAATTGTATTTTATTGGTGTACAGCTTGCGCTGCTGTGATAAGAGTAAGTTTGAAGACGTCGTCTGAATTACATCCACGAGAAAGGTCATTAACTGGTTTGTTCAAACCTTGCAATACTGGACCAACCGCTGCAAAGCCACCGAGACGTTCTGCCATCTTGTAACCAATATTCCCTGCTTCGATACCTGGGAAGATAAAGACGTTTGCTTGTCCAGCAACCTTGCTTCCTGGTGCTTTAAGAGCGACTGTTTCTGGAACGAAAGGCGGCATCGAATTGCAATTCCCCATCAATTTCAAGGTCAGGACGAAGATCATGAGCAATTTTAGTTGCTTCAACCACTTTATCTACGCTCTCACCAAATCCTGAACCTTTAGTTGAATAGCTTAGCATCGCAATTTTTGGTTCGATACCGAACATCTTAGCTGTGATAGCAGAGTTAATCGCAATTTCTGCCAAAGCTTCAGCATCAGGATTGATATTGATGGCACAGTCACCAAATAGGTAACGCTCAGTGCCACGAACCATAAGGAAGGCACCTGAAGTACGACTAACATTTGGACGTGTTTTAATGATTTGAAGGGCTGGGCGAACAGTTGCCGCAGTAGAGTGAATAGCTCCTGAAACCATACCATCTACCAAGCCCATGTATACCAACATAACACCAAAATAGTTCACGTCTTTAACCAAGATTTCGCGAGCTTCTTCTTCAGTCATTTTTCCTTTACGACGTTCTACAAGTGATGCTACCATGTCTTCAAATTGAGGATAATGTGTAGGATCGATCACTTCATAACCATCCATGATTCCTTCGATTTCAAGATAGATTTTAATTTTATCAGGATTTCCAAGTAGGACAGGAATAACTTCTGTTTCTTTTACGATGCGTTTTGTTGCTTGAAGAATACGTGGTTCTTCACCTTCAGGCAAAACAATACGTGCATTTTTTTACCAACTAGGTTGGCTTTTTAAACTTTCAAAAAAACTTCCATGAGTTTTTTTACTCCTTTTAAGATAAATTATTGTTTGATAACTGAGTAATAAGGGTGTTGAAATCATCCGGCAGTGGACTTTCCATCTCCAACTGCTCTTCAAGAAAAGGATGATAAAACGATAAGTAATGGCAATGCAGAGCTTGACGCTCTATGCCATGTTCAAGACTACCACCATATAGGTCATCACCAAGCAAAGGGAAACCGATATGGGAGAAATGGACACGTATCTGGTGTGTCCTTCCTGTATGCAGTCGAATATCAACTAGATGAATATTGCCATAAGACTCCACTATACGATAGGAAGTATGAGCATACTTACCACCTTTTGCAACTCGTCTAGTAATGATTGAATCTTCGTCACGGGCAATCGGTGCAATAATCTCACCTTGAGGTTCCAGAAAACCATCTCCTTTAACCAGAGCAAAGTATCGCTTTTCAATGGCTTTCTTTTGCAATTGTTTGTCTAGTCTAGCATGAGCATAACCATGTTAGCAAAAAGCATCAAACCCGAAGTGTCTCGGTCTAGTCTGGTTACAATGTGAACCTGTTGATTTTCATAGTTCTGATTCACATAGTAGCCCTTGATAAAGTTAGCTATGGTATTAGAATGATTGACACTAGGAATCGAGGCCACACCAAAGGGTTTGTTTAGAATTAAGAAATGATCATCCTCAAACAGAATATCCAGTGGATAATCTATTGCTTCCAGTGTCTCGAAACCTTCCTCAGGAGGAATGTCGATGACAACCACATCTCCTATATCCAAGAGATAGGTTGCATTTTGTGGATGACCGTTTACGCGAATATCTCCACCTCGAAACTTGATTTTGGCTAGCAAACCTTTAGAGACTTCATGCTTTTTTAAAAAGGTCTTTACCTTGACGTGTTCGTCAGCAATGAACTCAAATCTCATTCATCCACCTCACCAATAAAGGCATCCTTGACACGATTCCAAAAACTGGTATGACTTGGAGTTGCGACAAAGTGGATCTTGTGGTGGTCAATCTGGTACTCTATTCGCTCAATATTACGGAAGGAATAAACACTATTGTCAACTGAAATGGTATGATAGTCATTGCGAGTCGGTATCAACTCAATCTTATCCTTCTTAGGTACAATGATTGACGAACCGAGGGTTCGGTAAACACGATTGTTCAAACTGGCAATCTCCGTTAATTGTAGAGCTTCGATAGTGTGATGCAATACAGCCCCACCGAGAGATTTATTATAGGCGGTACTTCCGGTTGGTGTCGAGACGGTCAAACCATCCCCTCGAAAACGTTCAAACGGTACATGATTGATAACAACATCCGCTACCATAGTTCGATCAGTTCTCCGAATGCTAGCTTCGTTCAAGGCACGGAAAATCTTCACTTCACCATTTTCCAGAAAAATCTTTACATTTAAAAGCGGATATGACACCCGTGCTCCACTGTCTAAAAGCAGATTAGTAACCAGTTGATCCAGTTCGAAATCACGATAGTCCGTATAAAAGCCCAAGTGTCCCGTATGAACACCCACAAAGCGAACCTTATCCAGCTGGTCTTCATACTTGTGAAAGGCAGACAAGAGCATGCCATCTCCACCAATGGAAATCACAATATCTGGATTTTTGTCGTTTAATATAAAGTTATTTTTCCTGAGTCGATCTTTTAACTCATATAGGACTCTTTGACTTTGAGGTTTGCGGTTAGCGATTAGATCAATTCGTTTACCTGTATTCTTCATCGGTATCGTCACTGTTTCCTACCCCGTCATTTAACTTTCTATGTAAGGGATCAAAGAGAGCTTGTGCTTCTTGAATATCATCACGAATTTTGCTCATTTCTTCGTCTAACTGGTGAGAAATCCTCGCTGTAATGGCAAGTCGCTCCTTGATTTCCTCTGGGAAATCTCCCTGATATTTATAGTTGAGCGAATGTTCGATTGTTGCCCAAAAATTCATAGCCAAAGTTCGAATCTGAATCTCAACTAAAATCGTTTTAGCACCCTTAATCGTGTCAACAGTGTACTCGATAATCAAGTGATATGAACGATAGCCTGAAGCTTTACGATGCTTAATATAGTCTCGTTCTTGAACAACTCTCATATCCTGTCTTTTATGAAGGATAGAGACAACTTCTTTCACGTCATCTACAAACTGAACCATGACACGCAAACCTGCGATATCCTGCAAGTCTTGCTCAAGTGTATCATAGCCGATTCCACGACGGACCATTTTTTTCCTTGATACTTTCAATCGGTTTAACGCGACCAGTTACAAACTCGATTGGAGAATGTTTATTTTGCTTACGGTATTGTTTTCGAATACCACGAAGTTTAATCTTCAACTCTCCAACAGCCTGAATGTAAGGATCTAAAAACTCTTCCCATTCTGTAATCATATTTTTTTGTGTCCAATTCTCTATACACTTTAGATTTATCTAGTCTTTGATTTTTATAGAAAAAAATCATATACAATAAATACAATGCTTATTATACCATATAATCGCTTTCATAGATAAGGAAAAGGTTAAAAAAATGAAACATTTGGAAATTGAAATGAAAACTCTTTTAACTAATGAAGAGTATCTCCGATTACAAGCAAATTTTTCGGAAATTTTACCGATAACACAGAAAAAAACTATTACCTAGACACACCAGATTTTTTTATCTTCGCCAGCATAAAATTGCCATGCGCATTCGCACCTTTGAGGACAGTGCTGAATTGACTATTAAAATCCCACAAACCGTAGGAAATATGGAATATAATCAAGCCTTAAGCTTAGAAGAAGCCACCAAATGCCTCGAATCAGGAAAACTCCCTCAAGGAATGATTCTTGAAGAACTCCTCTCCCGCGGGATTTCACCAAGAGATTGGACTGTTTTTAGGATGCTTAACGACTATTCGTTACGAAAAGGCGACACCTATTGGTCTTATGGCACTTGATCAAAGCCATTACTTTGATATTGTTGACTACGAACTAGAGTTGGAAGTGGAAAATGGTGACCAAGGAAAGCTTGATTTTAAGGACTTTTTAGAGGCAAATGGCATCCATTACCAAAAAGCACCCTCAAAATTAGTTCGTTTTATAGAAAATATGAAAAAAATACTGAAATTATCTTCTTTTTTTGATAGAATAGAAGGGATAAAAAATAATAGAATCTGTGTCGCAAATACTTTTTTCAAATATACTTTTCTCAGACTAAGAGACAAGGATTTTTTAAGAAAAATAGTTTACTACACAGCTTCACATAGTTTATAGAGGACGGTTTATCAATGTCAGATACAAAAAACATGAAGCTTTTCGCTCTCAATTCCAATCAGGAAATTGCTCAAAAAATTGCTGATGCTGCCGGTGTTCCACTTGGAAAGTTGTCTTCCCGTCAATTCTCAGACGGTGAAATCCAAGTCAACATCGAAGAAAGTGTCCGTGGTTATGACGTCTATATCATCCAATCAACCAGCTATCCTGTCAACAATCACTTGATGGAGCTCTTGATTATGGTTGATGCCTGTGTTCGTGCTAGCGCAAATACGATTAACGTTGTTCTTCCTTACTTTGGCTACGCGCGTCAAGACCGTATCGCTTCTTCTCGTGAACCACTTACTGCCAAGCTAGTTGCAAATATGTTGGTCAAAGCTGGAGTTAGTCGCGTATTGACTCTAGACCTCCATGCCGTTCAGGTTCAAGGTTTCTTTGACATTCCAGTCGATAACCTCTACACAATTCCACTTTTTTTGCTAAACACTATTGTGATAAAGGACTCGTTGGTTCAGATGTGGTTGTCGTTAGCCCTAAGAACTCTGGTGTAAAACGTGCTCGTAGCCTTGCTGAATATCTTGATGCTCCAATTGCGATTATCGACTATGCGCAAGATGATTCTGAACGCAACCAAGGCTATATCATTGGTGATGTTGAAGGTAAGAAAGCAATCTTGATCGATGATATTCTTAACACAGGACGTACTTTCTCTGAAGCGACTAAAATCGTGGAACGCGAAGGCGCAACTGAAATCTATGCTGTTTCAAGTCACGGACTTTTTTTGTTGAAGGTGCTTTGCAGAATTGTTAGATGTAGCAAATATCAAGGAAATCTTGGTAACAGACTCTGTTGCAACTAAAGGGAAAACACCTAAAAACGTACAATACATCACTGCTAGCGAATTGATTGGTGATGCTATGGTTCGTATTCACGAAAGAAAACCAGTTAGTCCACTATTTAAATAGAAATAAGGTGAGCTTTTGATTTATTTGGATAATCGTCGCTACGACTCCTATGTCAGCAGTTGCTATCTCAGCAATGACTCAAGTCATGCAGGAAACCTATGGAAATCCTTCTAGTATTCATAGTCATGGTCGCCAAGCGGGAAAATTATTGCGTGAAGCCCGCCAAGACTTGGCATCTTTACTAGGAACTAAACCCCAACATCTTTTCTTCACTGCGGGCGGGACTGAAAGTAACAACACTGCTATTATCGGTCACTGTCTCCGTCACCAAAATTTGGGCAAACACATCATTACCACTGCTATTGAGCATCATTCTGTCCTTGAGCCCATTGAATACTTGGTGGAGAATTTTGGTTTTGAAGTAACAATTTTACAACCCATAAATCAAGAAATCTCTGCTCAACAAGTTCAAGAAGCTCTTCGTGATGATACTATCCTTGTCTCAACTATGTATGCCAACAATGAAACGGGTACTCTTTTACCAATTTCAGAAATTGGAGAACTTCTGAAACAGCATCAGGCAGCTTTCCATGTGGATGCAGTCCAAGCAGTTGGAAAAGTTCCGATTTTCCCTGAGACTTTGGGAATTGATTTCCTAAGCGCTTCTGCCCATAAGTTTCATGGCCCTAAAGGCATTGGTTTTCTTTACTCTGCTACTATGGACTTTGACTCCTACCTTCATGGTGGAGATCAGGAACAAAAGAAAAGAGCAGGAACTGAAAATCTTCCTGCAATAGTTGGAATGGTGGCGAGACTCAGAGAGGCACTTGAAAAACAAGAGCAGCATTTCAAAGAGGTGGAAGAACTAAAAAAAGTATTTCTACATGAAATGATTGGGGCTGACTATTATCTTAACCAAGGAAAGAACCAGTTGCCTTATGTCCTCAATATTGGATTTCCAGGTCAAAAAAATGATTTATTGCTTCTTCGACTAGATCTTGCTGGAATTTCAATATCGACTGGTTCAGCTTGTACTGCTGGTATTGTCCAAATTAGTCATGTCCTAGAAGCTTTCTATGGACCAGAATCCCATCGCTTACATGAATCTGTTCGCATCAGCATTTCCCCTCAAAAATACTCTTCAAGAAATGAAACAACTTGCAGAAACTCTAAAAGAAATTATCGGAGGTTAACTCAATGGCATTCGAACAAACAATTCGTCTCAAAAATTGCCGTTACGATTATACAATCAGTCCAACTGTCAAAAAGTTTACTCTTAAAGATAACACTTTCTTTGAAACAAAGGTTGGTAATTACGAACTTACTCGTCTTCTCGAAAAGGTTCCTAATAGTGGTGAAGGTTTTCAACTTAAAATCGTTATCAATAAAAGAGCTAAATGGTGCAAAAAAATCAATATTACCGACAAATTTGGTTTTACGATTGGTAGATATCTTTAAATCTGAAGACCACCACATCCACCAAGAAAAAGTTCTACTTCCTAATGGACAGCTTGGTAGAACGAGGCGTCTTTACAAAAAAAGCGAAAGATAGGATACAAATATGTTCCGTCTAGCTTATAAGGATACTTATCAAATTGACCGTGTCCTAGAATATGAAGATTACGAGGCACTCATGCTTTCGCTATCAGGATGTGTGACTCTGCCTGATACGACAGTCATTACTTCTCTCACCTATAATGGAAAAAGAAATCTATCAAGGACTTCTAGGAAATCTCTATCACTTTCTATCTCGAAATGATATAAGCAAGATAAACTAAGATTTTTTTCTTAGTTTTTTTCTTGTTTTTGTTGATTTTTTTCACAATCTTTCTATAAAAATAGTAGTTAGAAAGGTTGTGATTTTTGTGAAAAGAAAAACAGTCCACTATTCCTAAAGCAACAGCAAAGAGACTTTCTCTTTATTACCGTATCTTCAAAAGATTTAATGCCGAAAAGATTGAAAGAGCAAACTCAAAACAAATTGCCGAGGCGATTGGAATTGATTCTGCTACTGTTCGACGAGACTTCTCCTACTTTGGCGAACTTGGTCGTCGTGGTTTTGGCTATGATGTTAAAAAAAGCTTATGACCTTTTTTTGCTGATCTTCTGAATGATAATTCGATTACAAATGTCATGCTTGTTGGTATTGGTAACATGGGCCATGCCCTACTCCACTACCGTTTCCATGAACGCAATAAAATGAAAATCATTATGGCTTTTGATTTGGACGATCATCCTGAAGTTGGAACCCAAACTTCTGATGGCATTCCAATTTATGGAATTTCCCAAATCAAAGATAAAGTAAAAAATGCAGATGTAAAAACTGCTATCCTAACTGTTCCTAGCGTCAAATCACAAGAAGTAGCTAATCTCCTTGTTGAAGCTGGTATCAAAGGGATTCTAAGCTTTTCACCTGTTCATCTCCAACTACCAAAAGATGTTGTTGTCCAGTATGTTGATTTAACGAGTGAATTGCAAACTCTCCTCTATTTCATGCGAAAAGAGGATTAGAAAGCGAAAGCATATATGACCAAAGCAATTATTGGGATTTCTGGAAATGAAAAAACTCATCCTGATGATGAGTTGATGATGAGTTATTGTATCAAGGGGTTTGTCGAAGGTGTCAAAGAAGCAGGCGGTATACCTCTTATTTTACCCATAGGCGATGAAGACATGGCTCGTGTTTATGTTTCAATGGTAGATAAGCTCATCCTTACTGGTGGGCAAAATGTCGATCCTAAGTTTTATGATGAAGAAAGACTATTGATAGTGATGACTACCACTTACAGAGAGACATCTTTGAGTTAGCTCTGATTAAAGAAGCTATCCAGCAAAAGAAACCAATTTTTTCTGTTTGTCGGGGGACTCAACTCTTTAATGTTGCTATGGGTGGGACCTTGTTTCAAGATATTGAGGACCACTGGCAAGACTCTACTGCCGAGTACACCACTCAGCGTTTAGCAACAGAGCCAGATAACATTCTTAGAGAGATTTACGGAGAAATTTCACACATTAATTCATTCCACCACCAGAGTATTAAGGACTTGGCTCCTAATCTCAAGGTTATCGCCTATGATCCAAAAGATAACACTATCGAGGCAGTAACAACGACTGATGACATAGCCTTTCTCGGTGTTCAATGGCATCCTGAGAGTCTCTATGAAAATCGTCCCAAAGATAAAAAGCTCTTTGACTATGTCGTAAATAAATTGTAATCGCCAGGTCAAAAGGTTTTATAAAAGAAAAGGCATAATTTCAGGTGTCCAAAAAGCTTGATATTATGCTTTTTCTAATAAAAATATGTCCTTTTCCCCCATAAAAATGCAGTTTGTCTAATTTCTTTTAGATGAGATCCGTCTTCTCACGATAACTAAAATAATCAGAATGCGAAACAATTAAATGATCTAATAAAACCAGACCCATTAACTCGCAGGCTTCTTTAACAAGTTTTGTAACATGGTCATCATTTCTACTTGGCATAACAGCACCAGATGGATGATTATGAACCAGAATTACAGATGTTGCCATATGCTTTAGAGCATAGTGGAGAATTTCCCGTGGTTCAGCAATACTTCTAGTAGCTGAGCCGATAAAAATGGTTTGCTGATGAATGATTTGATTTTGAGTATTAAGATAGAGCGCCACTAGGTGCTCTTGTTTTTTATCTCCCAGCTCAGCTTGCATCTTTTTAGCCAACCTTTGACTACTGAGAATACTCTCTGCCTCAATGGTTTCTTGTTTATGAATACGATGGCCCAGTTCAATCATGGCTTGCAATTCAATAGCTTTCACTCTACCGATACCTGATAAACTCTGCAATTCTTGCAGGGTCATTTTTTTCAAATCAGTTAAGCAACTTAATTGATTCAATACTTTTTGAGCGATTTCAAAAACAGTAGATTGACGAGTTCCTGTTCTGAGTAAAATAGCTAGTAATTCCTGATTACTCAAACTCTCTACTCCTTCTGTCACCAGCCGTTCCCTTGGCAAGAGCGAATCTTCTTGAAATGAAATACTATACATAAAAATCCTCCTCACTTTATTATTCGTGAGAAGGATGCTTAATTAGATAAAAACTAGTTATTTTTAGATTTTTTCAAGAGCTAGTCGCAAATCTTCAATCAAATCGTCAACATTTTCAAGACCGATTGAGAGACGGATTTGATTTTTTTAGTTACTCCTGTCGCTTCTAGATCTGAGTCAGACAACTGGGCATGAGTTGTAGTTGCTGGATGAACGACCAATGATTTTGCATCTGCTACGTTGGCAAGGTTTGAAAAGATTTCCAAGTTGTCAATCACCTTACGTGCTTCTGCTTCTCCACCTTTAACGTGGAAAGTAAAGATAGAACCTACACCTTTAGGTAGGTATTTTTCAGCCAAAGCATGATATGGACTATCTGATAGTTTTGGATAGTTGACTTTTTCAACTTTTGGGTGATTCACAAGGAAATCAACAATTTTCTCAGCGTTTTGAACATGGCGTTCTACACGGAGAGAAAGTGTTTCAAGCCCTTGTAAGAGTAAGAATGAGTTAAATGGTGACAGAGCTGCACCAGTGTCACGTAGCAATTGAACACGAAGGGCAACGACGAAGGCTGCAGCACCTACATCTCTAGTGTAGCTTAAATTATGGTAGCTTGGGTCTTCATTGACAAATTGAGGGAATTTGCCTGAAGCTACCCAGTCAAACTTCCCACTATCAACAATAACACCACCAATAGTTGTACCGTGTCCACCGATAAACTTAGTTGCTGAGTGAACCGCAATGTCAACACCATGAGAAAGACATTTATGAGGTAAGGTGTTGCAAAAGTATTGTCAGCAACTAAAGGAATTTGGTGTTTGTGAGCAATTTCAGCAATTTTTTCGATATCAGGAATGTTGATAACTGGATTACCCAAAGTCTCGATCAAAACAAGTTTGGAATTATCTTTAATAGCTGCTTCTACTTCTTCTAGATTATCGATATCTACAAATGTTGTGGTAATTCCATATCGAGGAAGGGTTTCCTTCAAAAGGTTAAAGGTACCACCGTAGATAGTTGATGCTGCAACAACATGATCACCTGCGTGAGCAAGTCCAAGAATAGTATAAGTAAGAGCTGCCATCCCAGATGCTGTGGCGAGGGCTCCTACACCACCTTCAAGAGCAGCAATACGTTCTTCAAAGGCTGAAGTTGTTGGGTTAGTGATACGAGTATAGATATTACCAGCTTTTTGAAGGGCAAAAAGGTCTGCACCTTCTTGTGTATCTTCAAATACAAAGGAAGTTGTTTGGTAAATTGGTACAGCACGAGACTTGGTAGTAGCATCTACCACTTGTCCTGCATGCAATTGCAGAGTTTCAAATTTAAATTCACGAGTCATAGTCAGACCTCCAAAGATTTCATTAAATTAATTGTACCATCTAAGCTAGCAGGTTACAAATACAACTTTGTTATATCTTGACATAAGCAATAGCTATGGCTATGCCTGATTGAGAAAAATAGCAATCTTTTATTAGAATTGTAGAACTTTTTTCAGATAGTTAAAAATGTTTGTTTTCACTTCTCCTATACTTTATACTAGATATAAAGGAGAATACTATGTCAGAAAATAAACATGAAATAGATACAAACTTTGCTGGTCGTTTAAATATCCTACGTGCTGGTGTTCTTGGAGCTAATGACGGGATTATTTCCATTGCAGGTGTTGTTATCGGGGTTGCCAGTGCAACCAGCAATATCTGGATTATCTTTCTCTCAGGTTTAGCAGCAATCTTAGCAGGTGCATTTTCTATGGCTGGAGGCGAGTATGTCTCTGTATCTACTCAAAAAGACACTGAAGAAGCCGCTGTAGCGCGTGAACAATTACTTTTGGATAAGGATCTCGAAGCTGCAAAAAAATCCCTCTATGCTGCTTATCTTCAAAATGGAGAGTGTGAAACTTCAGCTCAACTTTAGTCAATAAAGCTTTTCTAAAAAATCCACTCAAGGCTTTGGTTGAAGAAAAATACGGAATCGAGTATGAAGAGTTTACCAATCCTTGGCATGCTGCTGCATCTAGCTTTATTGCCTTCGTACTTGGTAGCCTACCACCAATGCTTTCCATTACCATCTTTCCAAGTGACTATCGAATCCCTGCTACTGTTTTTATCGTTGCGATTTCTTTATTGATAACAGGTTATACCAGTGCCAAACTCGGAAAAGCCCCAACCAAAACAGCTATGATTCGAAATCTTTGTATCGGTTTGTTAACCATGGGAGTGACCTATCTGTTTGGACAATTGTTTAGTATTTAAAAAAGAAGAGAGTGGGACAGAAATCGGTAATTCGTTAGAATTCGATTTCGTCGTCCCACCTCCGCACAGTTGAGTAGGGCTGTAAAAGCTGATGAAATCAGCGTAGTAGAGCCCACTCAACCACTGCGTCTTGCTCGGCAATCCAAAGACAATTGAGAGGCTAGGACTTTTGTCCCAGCCTCTTTTGCTATCAAAATATAAACAGTTAATAAAAATCACCAAAACCAACCTTCGTCATCATTGATAGGCTGGGCTTCTTTGATCTTGCGTGGGCCTGTTCCATACATTTCAGCTTCGATATCTTCTTTTGTTGGTAGGATCGAAGCTAGGATAATGTAGATAATAATCCCGAGTCCAAAATTTGCGATTGTAAAAATTGCAAAAAGGAAACGAACTAGGGTTACATCAAGATTCCACTTATCAGATAGACCTGCAAGAACACCTGATATCATGCGATTTCTTCTCATTTTATAAAATTTTGTATTCATAATTTATTCCTCTTTCGGTTTTCTTAATATTAGTATAGCACTAAGCTAAACTGTCTACATCAGTCCTTAGGCCGATTTAACAAGAGGAGCTTTCCACGACAGAGACCACAACGATAGCGTTTGGTATCGATTTTTCGCTTTCTTTGATAGATTTGGTGACAAGTCTGACAAGTATAGACTAAGCTTGGCTTTTGATTGGCACTTGATAAGGGAGGAACAAAGCGGAGACCGTCTACCTCTTTTTAAAAAGTTGCTTAAAGGCTAAATCTTTATGCTGATAGCCCTTGCCTTCAAAGTAAAGATGGTAATGGCAGAGCTCATGACGAACAATTTTACGAAAAACCTCTAAACCAAGTTCTTGATAAACTTTGGGATTAAAATCTAAATGCCCATCCTTAGGGAAAAAACGTCCACCTGTCGACCGTAGACGAGTATTCCATTGAGCTTGGTGTTTGAAAGGTTTTCCAAAATCCTCTAAAGAAACTTGTTTAACGAAATCAGTTAGATTCATTAGGAGCAAGGAGCGACAGATTTACTTTTTCCCGGTCAGCATCTATTTTTTTAACCCAAACGGTTACCAAATCGCCGACCGATACTACTTGACTTGGATGCTTGATGAATTTCTTGCTCATGTGAGAGATATGAATCAGGCCATCCTCGTGAATACCAATGTCAACAAAGGCACCGAAGTCAACGACATTACGAACAACACCCTCAAGTTTTTGTCCAACTTTTAAATCCTTGATATCCAAAACATCCTGACGAAGGACTGGAGCATCAAAGGAATCACGGAAATCACGTCCTGGTTTGAGAAGGTCAGCGATAATATCTTTAAGTGTTTCTTGACCGAGTTCTAGTTCTTGAGCCATTTCTTTGATAGAAACAGATTTGAGTTTGGCTTGCGCTTCTTCATTTAGGTCTTTAATGTCCAAACGTTTGAAGAGTTCCTTAACAGCAGCATAGTTTTCAGGGTGAACACCAGTGTTGTCTAAGATATTAGAACTTTCAGGGATACGGAGGAAACCTGCAGCCTGTTCAAAAGCTTTTGCCCCTAAGCGAGGAACCTTCTTGATTTGAGCTCGTGAAGTGATTTCTCCTTCTTCTTCACGATACTTCACGATATTTTTCAGAGATTGTTTTGTTAAGACCAGCTACGTGCGAAAGAAGAGCTGGACTCGCTGTATTGACATTGACACCGACTTGGTTCACTACTGTATCAACAACAAAGTCAAGACTTTCAGACAGTTTTTTCTGACTAACATCGTGCTGATATTGACCGACACCGATGGATTTGGGATCGATTTTAACCAATTCAGCAAGTGGGTCTTGCAAGCGACGAGCAATAGAAATAGCAGAGCGTTTCTCAACGGTTAACTCAGGAAACTCTTGACGGGCAAGTTCACTAGCTGAATAGACAGATGCGCCACTTTCATTTACAATGACATAGCTGACGTCCGGAAAATCTTTAAGTACTTCTGCTACAAATGCTTCACTCTCACGACTAGCAGTACCATTTCCGATAGCAATGATTTCAACACCATATTGGCCAATCAACTCTGCTAAATCACGTTTAGCTTCTTCGATTTGACGAGCTGAAGCTGGTTTTACTGGGTAAATGACTTGTGTCGTCAACATTTTACCAGTCGCATCAACGACCGCAAGCTTGGCACCTGTACGAAAGGCAGGGTCAAATCCAAGTACCACGCGCCCTTTAAGAGGAGCAACAAGGAGAAGATTACGGAGGTTTTCTGAGAAGAGTTGTATAGCTCCTCCTTCTGCCATCTCTGTTAACTCTGTACGGATACGGCGCTCGATAGCTGGTAAGACTTTTTTCTTAACAGATTGTTGAATTACTTCCTCAATATAGGCATTCCTAACCTTGAAACGAGTTCCGAAAAATGCTAGGATTCGGTCAGTCTCATGTTCAAAGCCAACTTTTAATACACCTAGTTTTTCTCCACGATTGAGAGCCAAGGTCCGATAGCCCTGCATGGTTGCTATAGTTTCTGAGAAATCATAGTAAATTTGAAATACTAGCTTTTCATCCAGGCTTTCGTCTTTGACTTGAGACGTGATTTTAGAATTTTCAAGAACTTCGCGATAAGCAATGGCACGAAGTGTAGGATCCTCAGAAAGTGCTTCAACTAGGATATCTACTGCTCCAGCCAAGGCTTCTTTGCCACTAGAAAAACCTTCACAGACAAATTTTTCTGCTTCTCCTTCTAAGTTGGGAACATTTTGTAGGATTAAACGAGCAAGTGGAAAGAGTCCAGCTTCACGGGCAATGGTTGCCTTGGTGCGACGTTTTTCCTTATAGGGAAGATAGAGTTCTTCAACGTCTGCGAGTTTTTCAGCTGCTAGGATAGCTTCTTCCAATTCCTTGGTTAGCTTGCCTTGCTCTTTGATTTTTGCTAGGACCGCTTGCTTACGATCATTTAGAGCAGTTAAACTCTTATCGAGGTCGATAATAGCCTTAATGGCTACTTCATCTAAGCTACCAGTCATGTCCTTACGATAACGGGCAATAAAGGGAATGGTAGCACCTTCAGCTGTCAAACTTAGAACGGTATCAATTTGCTTTAAGGTTACACCCAAATCCTGGGAAATTTTTTCATATTTTTTATCCATGAAACTATTATACCATAAGCTAAACGTTTCAAATTAACTCGTAGAACATTTAAAAAATATGTAGGGAATAGATTTATATGCTATAGCGCAATAATTTGTACTTAAAGAGCATTGCCGCCTTTTTTTAACCAAGCCATGATATCAAAAGTATTTAATGGATCAGACATAATAGCCAGTTCTGGAAGATGTTCCTGACCTGGAATAACACATTGACTTTTTCAAATTTTTTTATATGGACGATTGACTAAAAATTAATTTATTAGAATAAGGAAGATTATCCATCTTACTTAGAATTTCTTCACTAGCTGAATCTTTATTATCAAATTTAAAAATAAATATTATCCCAATTTATACGTTTTTTTCTTTTTTTCCCACTTAGTCCGTGCTTCTTCAATACTAGAATAATGTAGAAAATGAATATCTATATCTCCTAAGTGCCCCAAAGGATAAACCTCATGAGTCCAGCTTGGTGAAATAAGTTCCTCTTCGAAAACAAGTTCTTGTTCCATATAGTAACGAAAATCCTTTGTAAGTTTATAATAATCATCAGGGAGAATAAATAAACCAACAAAAGGTGTTCTATATTGAAAAACCAAGTTGTTTATAAATTAATCCGCCGACACAATTATTGCTTATAATGGTAAAAATCTAATCTTTCAAGATCAAGAAAAAGGGAAAAATTCCTTTCTCTGCAGCTATCAACTTATGATAAACAATTTCAGAATCTAAATGTTCACCGTCATTTTTTAACCAAGCACTAAAATTTGCTAATTCTTGAATATACTGTTTTTTCGCTATTTCTATATCATAGTTTTCTAATACAGAGCAATCTTTGATTCTATTTTTCATAATTTTTCTAATATGATTTTTGTAGGAGTCTTTTTAGTGGTTTAGCATCTACAACAGGTTTATAGATATATGTCGGGAAATTAATATAGGTTGCAGTTTTAGAGTGAATATAAAGTCTCCAAATAAGGTTGTTTATATCAAATTGATTTATTTTTTGTAAAAGCTTACTATTGAATAATTTTCCAAATAATGAGCAATATTGTTTTTCTAATTCGATGATCTGTATCATCCATCTTTTTGTAAAACTTGATAGTTCGTTAAGTTTTCTGTCAACCAATTATCCCCCCAAGGATAAAAGTAAAATACTCCATCATTCAAATCAGCAAAATGACCAAGAACAACATCAGAATCGGATAATCTTATCGCATGGTACATCTTTTCAAATGTCCAATCAAATAATGAATCATTTGAAGATAGAAACGTAATATAATCACCTGTAATCATATCAGACAACTCAGAAAAAGAATTCTCATCTATAATCTTAATATTAAATGATAGATCCATCTGTTGGCTAATGGAAACTATCTCCTCTGTAGATTGATTTACAATAATAACCTCTATATCTTTTTAATGTTTGTCTTTCCACTATTGACAAAGACTCTAATAAACTATTTCTGTCTCCTTGATGTAACAAAACAACACTAATTGAGTAAGTCAATTTGACTACCTCCCATAATTTTCTGATAATGATATTCTTTTCATTTAATTATAGCACAATTATGATATATATCAGGTAATATCAAGCTATATTATCTCTTAGCTACTCAATTTGAAATTTTAACTTTACCCTTTTCCTTAAAATAATAGTATAATAGTGTTAACTAAAAGAATCGAGGTATGCCTTATGGCTGTTAAATTTACAAAAACTGATGACTTAGATAAGATGTTCGAAGAATTCGCTAAACTCCCTGACTTGAAGCAAGTGACTTTTCCAGATGACAAAGAAAAGAAAGATAAGGCAGAAAAGAAAAAATAGATGACACTCTTTCAAAGTTTACCTTCCAGTATGCTACAAGCTGGCGCCATTTTTCTTTCAATTATCATTGAAGCTTTACCCTTTGTCTTAATTGGTAGCATCATCTCTGGTGCCATTGAAGTCTATGTCACACCTGAGAAGGTTTATAAATTTCTCCCTAAATCGCATGGGGAGAATCTTTTTTGGTAGCTTCATCGGTTTTCTCTTCCCATCTTGTGAGTGCGGAATTGTTCCGATCATCAACCGTTTCTTGGAGAAGAAGGTTCCAAGCTATACAGCTGTTCCCTTTCTAGTAACAGCTCCTATCATCAATCCCATCGTACTATTTGCTACTTATTCAGCCTTTGGCAATTCGCTTCAAATGGTCCTCCTAAGAGCTTTAGGAGCATTTCTAGTGGCTACTATATTGGGTATCCTTCTTGGTTTTGTCTGGGAGGAACCTATTCAAAAAGAAAATAGACTGACTTGCCATGAGCATGATTTTTCTCACTTGAGCAAAAGTCAAAAATTGCTTCAGGTCTTTATCCAAGCTATCGATGAATTCTTTGATATGGGGCGTTACTTGATCTTTGGCTGTCTTTTTGCCAGCATTGTCCAGGTCTATGTACCAACTCGAATCCTGACATCTATCAGTGCGACGCCACTGCTTGCTATTCTTCTTCTGATGGTCTTATCTTTCCTACTATCCCTCTGTAGTGAAGCGGATGCCTTTATCGGATCTTCTCTTCTATCAAGTTTTGGTCTCGCTCCTGTATTAGCCTTTCTGGTTATTGGTCCCATGCTGGATGTCAAAAATCTACTTATGATGAAGAATTATCTTAAACGCACTTTATTTGGCAGTTCATGACAATTGTCACTCTTGTTGTACTTGTCTATTCTTATCTAGTCGGGGTGATGCTATGATTCGATTTCTTATTCTATTTAGCTATTTTATCTTAAGCCTTTATCTCCACCTATCAGGTAAGCTCAATCAGTATATAAACCTCCACTACTCTTATCTGGCTTATATCACTATGTTTTTATCTTTGCTACTAGCGATTATTCAAGCCTATATTTGCTTCAAGCGTTTGAAAGAACATAGTCACTTACATAGTTTTTCAGCCAAGCTTGCTAGTTTTGTCCTCTTAAGTTTACCCTTGTTAGTTGGATTTACTTTTCCAACAGTCACTCTGGATTCACAAACAGTATCGGCAAAAGGATATTATTTCCCTTTGTCGGAAGGAACTGACAAGGCAATTCAGGAAAGAGAAGGCACTAGCAGTCAGTATCTTAAACCAGATACGAGTAGGTTTTATTCACAAACAGCTTATGAAAATATTGTTAGGAAAACTGCTGATAAATACTTAACCCAATCAAGCATTGTCATCAAGGATAAGAATTACTTGGAAGTCATGGAGGTCATCTACGATTTTCCAAATGAATTTGAAGGTAAGGAAATCGAGTTTACTGGCTTTGTCTACAATGATCCCAATTACTCTAATAGTCAATTTGTCTTTCGTTTTGGTATCATGCACTGTATCGCTGATTCAGGAGTTTTTGGCCTCTTGACCACAGGAAACACCAATCAGTACGAAAATAACACCTGGGTGAAAGTCAAAGGCAAGATTAGGAACCACTATCACAAAGAACTCAACCAAGTCCTCCCAACCCTCGAAGTCCAGTCTTTCATCAAAGTGGACAAACCAGAGAATCCTTATGTTTACAAAGAATTTTAAAAAGTAGCCTGAGTGGGCTACTTTTTCTTGTTTAGTAAGATTTTAACTTCTCGTGCTCCGACCTGATCGCCTGCTTTTTCAAAAAGTTCGATAGCTTGTAAAAAATTCTCTTGCGATTTTTCTGAATTTTCAGCAGAATAAATCTCACCTAAACCTCTATAGGAACAGGCTTGAGCTATCAGATCATCTGTTTGTAATGCTTGCTTTAAGGACTGTTCCATATACATGATTGCTTTTGCTATTTCCCCTAGTTTTAATCGTAAATAACCTTGCTCATAATTATTGACAGAAGATTTGAGTGCATCCTCTGAAAAAGAATCTTCAATAACTTCTCGCTCTTTATTGATATAGTTAAGAGCTGTTTGATAGTCATTCATTTCACGATAAACCATGGCTAACTGGTGATAGCCTATATGTTCATTTTCTTTATCTTGACTTGATATTGCTATTTCAAGATATTTTTGATAAATCAGTAAAGCTTCTTTATAGTCTTTTTCAAAGAACTTGATATAACCCAGCAAATTGAGAAGGCTGTAATCCTTGCAAGTTTCTAACGAGAAAGTTTCTGAGACTAATTTCTTGGCCTCTTCAATCTTACCCTCAAACAATAATTCCCAGGCTTGATTCATGCTTATTCTCCTCTAGCTTATGTTGTATAGAAATCAATCGACAAATCACTATCAGACTCATATTTTTTCCATGCTATACTGAAGCCATAATAGTCTTCAAATTCTGGATGCCAGTCATAATAAAAGTGGGATACGGCTAAATTTTTCTTGCAACTACTTCATCTTCAAATTCTGGGAGACTCTCCTGCAGTAATTCCAAATTGAAGGCCATTCATTTCCCAGGTGTTTCCCCAAACATTTTCATCTGATAGAACGTCAATCCAACGAGAGGCGTCAATATCAAAATCTGCACATAACTCTAGTGTGAAGAATTTTTCTATAGTTTACTTTGGTGGGCTTTAATATAGAAGGCACCCTCCACCTGATACTTTTTTTATCTCTGTGCTTGTATTTGTGAGATTTTCATTGGAATAGGAACTCCATTTAACTCTAACCAAAAAAAGTAGTCCCAGAGGGAGTTTTTGATTCCATGGTAAATTTGTTTAGAATCTACTATTTACTTTTGTTTCAAGCAAGCATCTAAAAATCCTTCCATGTTTAACTATATTTTGCACAAACTATTTGTAGAAGTCTCAGTGGATCAAAAATCTGAATACCTACGAATGACACGTTTTAACTTTTTCGACGGGAAAAGTGATATCCTTTGGTAGGGCATGATACTTCTGGACAACTAGAGCAGTTTTTTTCAGTATTTTTCCTTCCCGGTTGGGAACAATCACACCATGTCCGACATGAATAGTTTGGGTCGTCACAGATATAAGTATAACCATTTCCACCTTCTTGAAACTCAACAACTACAATATTTAACTCTTGATCAGGATCGAAAAAGTGGTTCAGCTTTTTGCACTGGTCTGACGCTCATAAAAAAAGTGAAACAATCTTTTGATTATCCTCTTCACCAAAGACCATAAAACTACCACAATTTGGGCATTTCCACATATAGAAGGAAGCCTCCGAAATGTCTTCATAGGAAATTCTATCATGTTCGTCAGTATTGTTAAAAATATCTTCAAGCAACTCATCCGAATAAACCGAATAAGCATTTGGATCAGGGGCTTTGTGGTCGTTCATTGCTTGACCACATCTACAAGTCCATTTTTCCCATAATCTAACCTCAGTCACGACTTAATTCTTCAAGGAAAAATTGATTGAGAGCTTTCCAGTCTTTCTTTTCCTCTGTAACACTTTGGACGTAGTCATCCAGCTCTTGGATATTTTTGATGATAAAGTCCTGAATTGGCTCTATCGGCTCAATTTCCATTCCTTCAGGTCCCTTTACCTTGATATCAAGCAATCTAGACACATGCTCTTTCATTTCATCAGGGAGGAGTTCTTTGACCAAATCATCAAACAAAATCGGTGGAACAGAGTGATGTTTTTCAATCCAACGACAAGCTAAAATGGGACGAAGTGCATAGAAATACTTTTTAGGTTTGACCATATCTCCTGAAAGATACTTATTCATTTGAGTTCTAGCAGTATTCAAGTAATGGTGGAGCATCTTTTTCTCGGAAAAATACTGACTGACAAGCGGACGGATACGGTTAATAAAATCTGCATCTTGCTGGTAAACGATTGGCGACTGTAACCACTCAAAGAGGGTTGGATTTGACTTATAAAGCAACTTTAAAGCCTTGTCCAAATCCCAGCCACTCACATCCCATGTATCGTCAATTGGTAGTTCGATGACATCTCGATGATCGTTCAAGCTTAGATAAAAATCTTGCTTGTGCTTGTATACAAAACGTACATCAAAATCACTATCCGGAGACTCAAAGCCCCAAGCGCGACTACCAGACTCAATTGCCCACAAAACAGTAACATCATAATCACGCTCAATTTCTGCTAGTTTTTCAGGTACCAAAACATTCATTTCTTCTTGTGTTTGCATGGTGATTCTCTTTCTATTTTCAAGCTACTTCTTCAGCGCGATTATTAATTAAGTCAATTGTTTGGACAATATTCCTCAATACTGGTATTTGATGTTGAAATAGTACTTGTACGGATCCATAAGATTTAAACGGTTCTTGTGTCAGCATCGACTTATCCATATAACCATTTTCAACGACATAATCGACAATCAATTTCACAAAAGAAATTTGCTTAGCATTAAGGCTTTCATCTGACAAGAACTTAGAAAACACTTGATTAGCGGCCTCTCTATTCAAACCAATAATCTCCCGCACCAATCTAGGAATAGCCTTGTTTTCATAGTACTGCTGATAGTCAGTTTTACTTCCTAATTTTTCCCATAATAGAGTTTCTAATGCTAATAAATCTTGTGCAGTCAACTTCTTGTTATGATACAATTTAGAAATTGCTTCCTCATCCAAATGAGCTTTCAAATAATGCTCAACCTTTTCGTTATAGGATCGAAGATCATTTACCTGCAAATAAGGAGTGGTTTCATATACAGTAGAAAGAATTCGATCTTCAAAATTGACATAATATACTTTTCGGCTCGTTTTATCCAAGAATTGCAATAAATCTCTTAGAGAAAGGCGTATTTTTCAAGTTCAGACAAGCTTACTTCCTCCCAAAATTCAGGTTCTTGTACTTTCCTGATAATTTCTGCCTGTGCAAAGACCTGAGGGATATTGCCAACAGAAGCAAGGGCCTGAGCAGTTTTCATAACTTGAGATATATGAATCCTTGATGGCTTAGAGGTCAATTGTCCGACTTGAATTTCTAACATCCATAAATCAAAGCGTCTAGCCATTTCATTTTCATTATCTTCATCAAACATGAGAGGGGAGATATGACTATGAAGTTGCTCGCATGAAATCGTTGTAAGATTTTGCCAATTTTCTAATTTCTTATAGGTATAAACCGTATCTAAGACCATACGAACCCTAAAGTCTAACTCATTTAAATCCTCTACATGCCTATGAAGTTCTGAGACGAGTTGCTGACGATACTCTCTTGCAAACTGATCCTCTTGATAGTGAAGGTCTTGCAGTTCACGAATCAAGTCCACCTTGATATTAAACAAACGCTGTGTCAAGGGAACAATATGTCTTCCACTACCTTCTCTTGGATCTGCTTTGAAATATTCAAAGTTGTCACCATAATCAAATACCAAGAAATTTTCTTTATCTTGATCAGGTCCAAACAAATCTTTACAGAGACGGGTTCCACGACCAATCATTTGCCAAAATTTTGTTTTTGAGCGTACTTTCTTGAAGAAGACTAAATTGACAACCTCTGGGACATCAATACCTGTATCAAGCATATCAACTGAAATTGCAATTTGAGGATATTTCTCCTTAATTTTAAAATCATCAATCAAGGTTTGATAATGTTTAATACTGTAATCAATCACCTGAGCATAGTCGCTCCCCTTTTCAGGATAACGTTTATTAAAATTCTCTCTAATATATTCTGCATGGTGATGATTCTTGGCAAAGATAATCGTTTTTTTCCAATCTCATCCCCTGAAGCTGTCTGAATTCCTCTCGTCATTAGTTCATCTAGAACAATCTCAACTGTAGCTTTATTAAAAATAAAGGAATTAAAAGCTCCAGCATCAATGTCTTTTTCTAGACTATCATCTTCAAATTGGCTATCAAAATATTCTTTATCCTCTTGGGATGAGATCATCGTAATGAAGCCCATCTGTAGGTAATTCTAACTTGGTTTCAATTGAATGATAGGATACCAAGTAGCCATCCTCAACAGCCTTTTCAAGGTCATAAGCATAGGTAGGAACACCATTTTCCAAGTTGAAAAATCCATAAGTGTTTTTATCAAGGTCCTGACGAGGTGTGGCCGTTAAGCCTACGATTCTAGCATCAAAATAATCAAAAATGGCCTTGTACTTTTGATAAATAGAGCGGTGAGACTCATCGATAATAATAAGATCAAAGTGGCCAACAGTGAAAGGACGTTGAATGACTTCTTCCTGATCACTAATAGCTCCAATCATGGTCGGATAAGTAGAAAATACCATTCGACTTGATCTTGCCCCAGCCTTGTCCTCTAAAAAGTTACAAACTGTAAGATCTGGAAGCAATTTCCTAAATGAATCATAGGCCTGTTTTACAAGAGATGTTCGGTCAGCTAGAAAAAGAACATTTTTGACCCAATTGTGACGTGATAGAATATCGACAAGAGAGACTGCTGTTCGAGTTTTCCCCGAACCGGTTGCCATTACCAAAAGAGCTTGTCTACGATTGTTGGAAAAAGCCTCACAAACACTTGCAATCGCATGTTTCTGGTAATATCGCCCAGAGATATCGTCTCTGATTTTTACTAGAAATATCCTCCAGTGGTTTTTTTGCAAATGTCGTCTGTCCATCAATAATTGCAATTCTTCTTGCGAATAGAAACCTGCGACCTGGCGACGATTTACACCATCAAGAATGTAGTGCTTGAGGCCATTTGTAATAAAACAAATCGGTTGGTAACCTATTTTTTCCTCTAGCGCTTTAGCATATTCCTTAACTTGTACTTCACCGACTTCTGGATTAACTGCAGCCTTTTTGGCTTCAATAATTGCTAAAATCTTTCCATTTTTACCATAAAGGACATAATCACAATAACCTGTTCCCGATCCGTGTTTCAGTCCATTAACAGCGACTTCAACTCGACAATTTTCTTCAAATGTCCAACCTGCTAATCGTAAATCAATATCAATAAAGAGTTTTCTCGTCTCAGCCTCAGATAACTGATCGATATGAAAAGAAACCTCTTGGCGTTGAGCAGCAGTTTCACGTTTTTCTGTATAATTCACTTGAACTTCCAAGGACTGTACAGCCATTTGTTCATGAAAGTCAGGCATAACAGGTAAACTGTCTTGCAGTTCCACCATGGCTTGTGGCGTTTCTCTTTTCTTGACATTCTCTGAAATTGGCAATAATTTCTCGTCAAAAAAACGTTCCACAAACTCATTGCTGTAGCAGTAATCAATAAAGTTTACGAACTGGTACAAATGATGTAAGGCTAAAATCGCTTCACGTTCCTTGATCTCCCCACCATGAGCAGCATGATTACCCCAACGTATCAAGAGAACCATCTGACTATGAAGCTCTGGATCTACGATTTCTCTAAAGTCATCATCCCACACCAATGAAGACAAGGTAGCACGATAGGGGGCTTCCAAATAGGAATCATGGCTATAAATCCAATGAACAGCCTGCTCCAAGGCACGACGAGCCATGAATGCTGTCGCTACAGTGGATGTCCCAATCATATTTTCAGCTTCTATACAGGGCCTTGAAAAAGATTCATACTCCTTGTTATTTAAAAAGAAAATCAAAATTTCCCATTTTTTTCTCTCACTTTGATTAAATAGATAGCTATATTATACTAGATTTTTAAGCTATTTCTCCACAGTTTTATGGCCATCTGACAAGCAAATTGTGATTTGTCTACCTGAGCCACAAAGTCTGCGAACTCATTTTGGAGGGAAAGAGGGGGAGGGGATGGAAATATCTAATAAATCTGATTTGGTTAAGCTAGGTATAGTTACAGCCTTATTTAACTTTTTCAAAATTGTATAATTGACAGAAATAAAATAAATATTCTGAGTTTATTTTTTTCTAAAGTAGGTTCTAAAACCAAACGCTGTATCTACATTCCAAAAAGTTTTCTCTTACTAAAATCGGTTTATTTATATTTCCTTTACGTCCAATAATTACCGAATTTTTTTCACAATCCAATCTTTTAGCATATCCTATAATTCCGCCACTTCCATAAATAGGGAATTGTCCGTTTTTATCTTCAACATTCTTTTTGATTTTTTTACCATTTCTTATAGTAAGAATCTCGTTCCATTTGCTAATTTTTCCATTCTTTGTCATTAAGAATAACATCCCCAAACATCTCGTTAAATCGGGATTTTACAAGCATGTTGAAGTTTTTCTCTTTGTTTGTCTCTATTTAAGATTAGTTGCTCTAAACTTTTAATAATTTGTGTGATATTTTTTTGATTATTTAAATCAATCTCAGGTATGAAGATTTTTACTTAAAGATTGTCTGGTAATTTGTGGTTGTGCTGAACCAGTTATAACATCATCAAACCCTCGATATTGAAGAAAATAATATAAAAATCTATCGTAATAACAGATTCATCTAAATCATCAAGTGCCATAGAGTTACCTGTAATATAGGAATATGGAAGTGACTTATTCACTGTACCGCAAGTTGCTCCACGACAGGTTATACAAAGTGTAGGCTTCTCATGATTATAATCTGAAAAGTATCCAATTATCCCATTTGCACCAAATACTGGATATCCATCTTCAACTAATTCACTAGCTGAAATGGTCTTCCACTGTTTAGGATTACACACATCAATTAATTTCACGCAACCACCTCCTCGAAATATCGGGATTTGCACTTAAGAGATGAATTTCTGATGGGAATGTTTCACATTACTTTGGTTGACCATAGCATAGGCTAGAGTAGTATCAATTTTACTATGACCTAGCAGTTTTTGGACTTGTTCGATAGGCATACCCTTATCAATTGCCTTTGTTGCTAGTGTTCTTCTGAATTTATGAGGGTGAACCTTTTGAATTCCAAGCTTTTGACCTAATTTTCTTAATCGAATCTCAACACCAGCTATTCCGAGTCTCTGGGCTTTTCCAAGCAAGGTAACAAAAAGAGCTGGATGATTATCTTCTCTGCTATTGATATAGTTTTTTAAATGGATTTTCGTACGAGCATCAAAATAAACAGGTCTCTCCTTTTTACCTTTCCCAAATACAACACATTCACGATTTTCAAAGTCAATATCTGAGCGATTCAGTTGAACAAGTTCTCCCACGCGCATTCCTGTTGAAGCTAGTAAATCGATCATTGCTAAATCCCTTAAGTTTTCACAATTGTCTCGCATGATTTCAAGATGTTCATCAGTATAAGTTTCTTTCACAGTTTGTTCGGTCTTAATCTTTTTAATTCGTCGAATAGGATTTTTGATGATATATTCCTCCTGCTCAAGCCAAGCAAAAAACGAAGACAGGATGCGTCGGATATTGTCCAAATTTGCTTTGCTGCAATCTTTTTTTCTGACTGATACTGTGCTAGATAACTTCTCAAATCATCTGTTGTCAGTTGTGTTACAGACTGCTTTATGCTTGTAAATAAATTTTCAATGGTCCTTTGATAATAACGAATGGTTTTTGCACTACAACCCTCCACCTGTTTAGCAGTAATAAACAAGGCTAACAAGGAATTATTCGTATACTTCTGTTGATTTACACCACTCACTAAATGACGCTCTAAACTCTCCCGTAATGCTAGTAATTGTGCATTGTTTAAAAGGGGTAGCATTTCTTGAATGATGATTGTCACTTTTTGTTTCCATATTTTTCTCACTTTCATTATTTCAATAAAAAGAGACAATATTAGTTTTCTGAATTACAGAATTCTAATACTGTCTGTTTATCTATTTTTTTACTTATAGGATTTAAATATCCAAGCTTAAATTTGGCCATTAGTTCTAAATGAATGTTCAGAGATCCATTTGGTGTAGCTAGATAACCTTTCATCTGTTAAGGATTCTACTGCGATAGTTACACACATATCGACCGCTTCTTCAACTGTTACAGAAAAACGATAACCATTTAACTGTAGAAATTTCACCAAAACGAAGAAAGCAGTTCGTTTATTAGCGTTGGCAAAAAAACATGCTTCTTGATCAATTGGACAAATAGTATCGTTGCCTTATCAAAAAAATTGTTGGATAAAGAGGTTTACCGAAGACAAATTGTTCTGGTAAATTGACAATCATATTTAAGGCAGAAGGACTAACTGTTTGAATTTTTTCATTAGGTGAATACCGTTGAATTGCTAAAGCATTGACTTTTTCGATTTGCCTTTCTGTTAGATAGACTGTCATTTTTCCACCAAAGCTTTGAAAACATCATCGTATTCGTCAAAAATTTTGTCCAAATTTAAGTCAAAGGCATCATCAGATACATAAGAAATCTGATGTCCAAACTCTTCGGGAGTAAAGATAATTTCACCACTTGGTAACAATTTCGCTTCGTATTTTACACCACTTGGAATATTGAATTCACTTGGGATGGTAATGGTGATTGAATTTCCTTGTTTTCTTGTTTTTACTACCATCTGATTTCCTCCTTTGAAGTATTATAACAAATAATTACCGTAATTACAATGATAGAATATCAGCCAAAATACTCTTGCATGAGAGATTTTTTCAAGGTTTCCAGTTCTTCTAGTGATTTTTGAATTGCCAATTGTGATTTGTCTACCTGAGCCACAAAGTCTGCGAACTCATTTTGGAGGGAAAGAGGGGAGGGGGAATCCTATTTTTTCAAGTTCCGATGCAGTTATTGCCATTTTTTTACTCCACTACCTTTTTGACTTAATCTTTTCTATATCCATATAGTCACTTAGCATAAATTTAAAAAAAATTGGATTATACTTAGAATTATCTAATCGAATTTTTCATAATGGAAGGATGCATAATACCCAGAGGAGCATTATTGGGTACTTGAAAAATTTCTCCGATTGTTCCTCTACAACTGACTATTATATCTCCACCATAAATTGAAAACCTCTTTAACTCTTTATATTTTTTTTCATCAACATATCTAGTTTCTAAATTCATCGTTTTTTTATAGCATGTTTTTTTGTTCATATACCATGCAATATGCTTTTTCTTTTGAAACAAAATAATCATTTTTTTAAAGAACTACCAAAAGGGCCAATAAACATTTCTTTTACAGAATTATTTAATCTTTCTACATCAAACTTCGAAATATCTCCAAACATCTCGTTAAATCGGGATTTGACGAGTTTTGATAATTCAGATAGTTGTTGTTTACGAGATTCAATTAATTTGTTAACACCATCTAATCTTAAAACAATTTGCTGTTGCATAAAAGGCTCGTTGTATACAATAGACAAGTTATTCAACTTTGCCTTGTTTAACGTTTTACCCATCACAGCCCTGTCTGTTAAACTATCAAAATTTATTCCTTGTAGTGCATAGTAAAGATATTCATTAAAAAGCATCTTATTATTTTTAACCACAAAATTAGCTATTGCTTCGTTTGTGTACATATTTTCAGCAAGAATCCCAACCTTGCCAATAGATAACTTAAAACTCATCACAACTGTCCCTTTTGAAACAATTTGCATTTTTTCTTTTTGGACAGCTTCTTGAGTTATTTTTTCCTTAGTAGTACATAATATTTTCCCTTTCATATCTGAAATGGATAACCAAGGATAGTCACCTCCCCAATATAAAGTTTGAGAACGATTTGGTGTCTTGCCAATTCTTATCTCACAAACTTCCCCCAACTTCACTTTTTTTCATACATGAATCTCCCTACTTTAGTAATTCTTCTAACTCTGCTAAGCCAGCTTGAATTTCTTTTTCTAGATCATTGATTTTCTTTAAGATGACTTCTGTTGGTTCATACTCAACTTTTTCATACTCGATTTCTTTGTATTTATTGATGGACAAATCAAAATCATTTTCCTTAATCTCATCAACTGGAACAAAGAAGGACTGATCTATTCTCTTGCGTTCTACTTCTTTCTCTAATTGATGGAATCGTTGAATAATGTCTGGAATATCATTATCGCTGATAGGCTGGCGTTTATCATCTAAACTCAGACCGTCTGCTTTCATATCGTAAAACCAAACCTTATCCGTCCCACCATTTCCAGTCTTAGTGAAGATAAGGATAGCGGTTGAAACCCCTGCATAAGGCTTAAAAACACCACTTGGCATCGAAATAACTGCATCTAGTTTATGATGCTCAACGATTTCCTGTCGAATCCCTTTATGAGCTTTAGAGGAACCAAATAGGACACCGTCCGGTACAATAACAGCTGCACGTCCACCTGGCTTCAAAGTGCGTAAGAAAAGGGCAAGGAAAAGCAACTCTGTCTTCTTAGTCTTAATCGTAGCCAACAAATCTCCAGAGGTTGAATCATAATCAAGAGATCCTTTGAAAGGTGGATTGGCTAAAACTAGAGTATATTTATCAGCTTCTTCGTTATCTTGAGAAAGCGAGTCTAGATAGCTAATTTGTGGATTCTCAACCCCATGGAGCATCATGTTCATAGCACCAAGTCTCAACATTGTCGTATCCGTATCATTCCCATGAAACATGGTATTGTGGAAATGCTTTACACTGTCAATATTTGTCTGCCACTCTTCTTTTCTACGGTCTAAATAGCGACTAGCTGAAACCAAAAATCCTGCAGAACCCATGGCAGGATCTGAAATAATATCTTTAATTGTTGGTTGCATGAGTTCAACCATCATATCAATGATATGACGAGGCGTACGAAATTGACCATTTGCCCCTGCCTGAGATAATTTTGACAATAGATACTCATAGATATCTCCAATATCCTTTATATCCGTAGGTAACTCATCCAGAGCCGCTATAGCCTTTTGTAAGGTAGCAGGTTTATTGATTTGAAAAATAGCATCCCTCATATAACGTGAAAAAGCTGTATCGTCAGTATCCCCCTTCAGATTCTTAATAAATGGAAAAATCTCTTGTGACATCAGGCGGTAAACTTCTTGCGCATCTCCTAAGTTCTTAAAGATTGACCAACGATATTCAGGTTTATCTTTTGGGAAAATTCCCTCATAGGGAATACCTAGAAATTCAGCATCATTTTCTCGTCCAAGTTCAACTCTGTCTAAATCCTTCATAAATAAAAGATAAGTCAATTGCTCAATGTTAGTCAAAGGATTCGCATTCCCCTCTGTCCATAGCATTTCCCAAAGCTGATCAATCTTATTCTTTAATTCGCCTGTAATCATATTTTACCTCTCAAAATGTTTTAATTTTAAAAAACTGTCATTTAAAATTTTAAAACTTCTTAAACCCATTTTATCAGAATCCTAGGACATTATCAAAAAAATTATTATAGTATGTACAGAAAAAAAGCCTACAATAGGCTTTTTTCATCTGACAATATCTTTATACATGTCTGGTCTTCTGTCTCTAAAGAGACCCCAATTCAGGCGCTCATTTGCTCCCTTGTCAAGGTCATAAGTAGTTAACAAGATAGCTTCGCCTTGTCGTTCTGCTTGACTTAAAATAGCTCCTGTTTCATCAGTCATAAAGGATGAACCGTAGAAATTAAGACTAGAACTTTGCCCCCCATTTTCCTCACAAGGAGAGACTTCTTCCAAACCATAACGATTAGCAGCAATAACTGGCACAATATTTGCTGCTGCATGCCCTTGCATGGTACGTTGCCAATGACCACAACTATCTGTATCTAAAATAGGCTCGGATCCAATAGCTGTCGGATAAAAGAGTAATTCTGCTCCATTTAGTGCAAGACAACGGGCTGTTTCAGGGAACCATTGATCCCAACAGATCCCAATTCCAATCTTGGCGTAGCGAGTGTCCCAGACCTTGAAACCAGTATTTCCAGGTGTGAAAAAGAATTTCTCCTGATAATAATGGTCATCTGGGATATGAGTCTTCCGATAAACGCCCAGCACTTCTCCATCTGCTTCAATGACAGCAATAGAATTGTATAAGACATTACCATCTTTTTCATAGAAACTAATGGGTAAAATGACTTTAAGCTCCTTGGCAATTCCTTTAAAATGCTGAATAGCCGTATTTTCTGTTACCGACTGGGCATACTGGTAGTAGTCATACTGACGCTCTTGACAGAAATAGGGACGTTCAAATAATTCAGGCAAGAGAATAATTTCGGCTCCTTGCTCAGCAGCTTGTCGAACTAAACGTTCAGCTGTTTGGATATTCGTTTCCACATCCTTAGCGCATTGCATCTGAATAGCTGCAACCGTTACATTTCTCATCTTTTTCTCCTATTCTGGAATTTGTTGGGTAATACAGTGGACATTTCCACCACCTAAAAGAATATCTCTTGCAGGAATTCCTACAACTTCACGGTCTGGAAAACACTGGCTCAGAATATCCAAGGCAACTTGGTCGTTAGCGTCCTGAAATTGTGGCACTAATACAGACTTATTAGCAATGTAAAAATTTACATAGGAAGCTGCTAAACGTTCACCTGCATAGCGTTCTTCTTCGCCTTCTTCATAAGTATAGCCCGGCAAATCATCTTCCGTCACTACTTGATGAATAGCTGGGATTGGAAGTTTATGAATAGTGAAACTTCGACCTTTTGCATCGGTTTCCTTCTCTAAAAGAGCTAGATCTGCTGCAGACATGGCATACTGAGGATCATCTTGGTCGTCTGTCCAAGCTAAAACAACCTCAGCAGGACCAACAAAGGCAGCAACATTATCGACGTGTTCATTTGTCTCGTCTTGATAAATACCGTAAGACAACCAAATAACTTTTTCGGCACCAAGGCTCTCTAGTAAGATCTTTTCAATCTCCTCTTTAGTCAGGTGAGGATTACGACCAGGACTAAGCAAGCAACTTTCAGTTACGAGAATAGTTCCTTGACCGTCACTATGTATAGCTCCACCTTCCAGTACAAAAGGTTTGGCATCGTAAACAGGTATTTCCAACTCCTCAGCAAAACGACTAGCTACTTGGTCATCTGCTTCATAGTCTTGGTAGAGACCATCAACAGCACCACCCCAGGCATTGAAAGACCAATCTACCACCATCTTTTCCCTTTTATCATTAAGAAGAATGGTCGGACCTGTATCACGCGCCCAGGCATCATTTGTCGGAATATCTAAATAAACAACCTTGTCTCCAAGATAGGATTGGGCTTCAGATAGATAGTCCTCCTCGACCAAAAGGTAAACTGTTTCCCCTTCTGATATGGTCTCGATGATCTGAGTAAATGCTTTTTTTGCAGCTTTTCCTTGAAAAGGCCAAGATCCTGGTCGAGTCGGCCATATCATGAGAGTTCCGTGGTGGGGTTCATACTCTGCAGGCATTCGATATCCTAATTTCTTTGGACTGTCCATCATGATAATCTCTCCTTAAAGTCTTGGTAGCCAAATGCTTTGACTAGACTGCACTCACCCTCTTTATCCATGAGATACAAACTTGGAAGCCCAATCCCGTTAAAGGTATTGTTTTTTACAAAGGAATAGATTGCCATGTCCTCGAAGTACAGTCTATCCCCGATCTCAACTGGATTTTCAAAGCTATAGTCTCCAATGATATCACCAGTCAGACAAGTATTGGAAGATAGTCTATAAGTATAGGTTTTTTCTTGCGCTTCAAAACCATCTCTTAATGGGGGACGATAAGGCATCTCTAGAACATCTGGCATATGGCAGCTTGCTGAAGCATCTAGCACCAAGGTCTCAATCCCATTTTCAACGATATCTAAGACTTCAGTAGCTAAATAACCAGCATTAAGAGCAATGGCTTCTCCTGGTTCGATATAGACATCAAGATTATAGGTTTCACGAATACGTTTAATCTCAGAAATCAGCAAGTCCACATCATAGTCAGCTCTCGTAATGTGATGTCCACCACCCATATTGAGCCATTTAACGTGATGCAAGTACTGTCCAAACTGCTCTTCTACTGCTTTCAAGGTTGTCGCTAAATCATCTGCCCCTTGCTCACAAAGAGTATGAAAATGAAGTCCGTCAACCAAATCCAATAAATCACTTGGTATCTTATCTGATGTCACTCCAAAACGAGAGCCAGGAGCACAGGGATCATAAAGCGCGTGGTCACCCTGCGTTGAACATTGAGGATTGATGCGAAGACCCACACTGATACCAGCCTCACGACAACGTTGACCATACTTTCGAAGTTGTCTCTCTGAGTTAAAATCAATATGATCCGATATTTGCAGTAACTCTTTCATATCTGATTCCTTGAAAGCAGGCGCAAATACATGGACTTCCCCCGGAAACTCTTCTCTAGCTAGCTTCGCTTCATAGAGTCCACTAGCCGTTGTACCAGAGAGATACTGGCTAATTAGGGGATAGGTTTTATAGAGAGAATAAGCCTTTTGAGCTAGCAAAACCTTACAACCAGCTTTTTCTTGTACCTCTTGGAGAATGCGACAATTTTCATCTAGTTTTGCTAAATCAATGACATAGGCTGGTGTTGGTACTTGTTCTAGCTTCATTAGTCCACCATTTGTGGGTTTTCTACCACAACCCATGGCAAGCCGTATTTATTCAAAGCTTCCATGAATGGATCTGGATCCAACTCTTCAAGATTATAAACTCCTGGTTGTTTCCAAGTACCATCCATCACTAATTTTGTTCCAATCATGGCAGGAACACCTGTTGTGTAAGAGATAGCCTGTGAACCAACCTCTGCATAGCACTCCTGATGGTCGCAAACATTGTAAATGTAGATTGTCTTTTCAACGCCATCTTTGACACCTGAAAAGATACATCCAATATTAGTTTTACCAACAGTACGTGGGCCAAGGCTTGCAGGATCTGGAAGCAAGGCTTTCAAGAATTGGATTGGTACGATTTCTTGTCCGTTAAAATTAATAGCATCTGTACGAAGGAGCCCAACGTTTTCCAAGCATTTCATGTGAGTTAGATAAGATTGGCCAAAAGTCATAAAGAAGCGAATGCGTTTAACTCCGGGAATGTTTTTGGCCAAAGATTCAATTTCTTCGTGGTGAAGAAGATACATGTCTTTTTGCCCAACTTGAGGGAAATCATACTCACGTTTGATAGACATAGCTTCGACTTCTACCCATTTTTCCATCTTCCCAGTAAGAACCTGGTGCAGAAACTTCACGTAGATTGATTTCTGGGTTAAAGTTTGTCGCAAATGGATAACCGTGGTCCCCACCATTACAGTCTAAAATGTCGATATAGTGGATTTCATCAAAATAGTGCTTGAGGGCGTACGCTGAAAAGACGCTGGTTACCCCTGGGTCAAAACCAGAACCAAGTAGAGCAGTCAAGCCTGCTTCTTTGAATTTTTCTTGGTAAGCCCATTGCCATGAGTAGTCAAAGTAGGCTGTAAAACCAAGTTCCTTACAACGTTTCTCATAAATAGCTCGCCATTCAGGGTCTTCTGTATCCTCAGCCTCATAGTTGGCAGTATCGATATAGTGGACTCCTGTTGCCAAACAAGCATCCATGATGGCCAAGTCTTGGTATGGTAGTGCTACGTTCAAAACAGCTTCTGGTTTGTAGCTTTCGATCAAGGCAATCACTTCTTCTACCTTGTCAGCATCAAGAGCAGCTGTCTCAATTTTAGTATTTGTTTTACCTTCTAATTTAGCCTTCAAGTCATCGCATTTTGACTTGGTACGGCTAGCAATCATAATCTCTTTAAAAGTTTCGCTGTCTTGACAAATCTTTGAAATAGCAACCTGGGCAACGCCCCCACATCCGATAACTAATAAACGACTCATTTTCTTCCTTCCTCTTCTTCTAAAATGTCTTCTACATACTTAGGCAACATAAAGGCACCAATATGTAGGTTTGCAGTGTAGTATTCTGTGAAAAGCTGGCGTTTTTTCCAACCTTCCTTGTCAAAATCTTTGACAGGGTGGTATTTTTTCGAAGCAAACCCAAATAACCAATAGCCTGCAGGACTGGTAGGGATATGTGCCTGATAAACTCGACTGATTGGAAAGGCTTGATTAACCTTACGGTGCATGCTTCGACAAGCTGACTCATCTTCGTCAAAGAAGGGACTACCATGCTGATAGATCATGATTCCGTCCTCTTTAAGAGCCCTATAACTATTGCCGTAAATTCCTTAGTAAAGAGCCCTTCCGTATGGCCAAATGGATCAGTCGCATCATTGATAATGATATCGTAATCATCTTCGCAGTTTCGTAAAAAGCGAAGCCAATTTTGGTAGTAGATGGTAACACGAGGATCATCTAGACCAGCAGCAAATTCTGGGAAGTATTCTCGACAAACCTCAACCAGCATCTCATCTGGTTCTACAATATCGATTTGTTCCAATTCTGGGTAGAGAGTTAATACTTGGGCAACACCACCGTCACCACCCCCAATAACCAAGACTTTCTTTGGATTGGGATGGACGGCCATAGGAACGTGAACTGTCATTTCGTTGTAGACAAAGTCATCTGCATCTGAGAACAAGACGTGCCCATTTAAAATCAAAATCTTTCCAAAAGCTGGCGTATCTAAAACTTCAATATCCTGCCATTCACTTTTACCTGCGTAAAGTTGCTTAGCTGTTCTCAAAGACAATTTCACATCTGGAGTATGAACTTCAGAAAACCATAAATCCATTTAGTTCTCCTTTCTCTCAATGACATTAATGTGGTTGACCTCTGGATCTTCCGTTCCTTGGAGAGAACAACCACGTTCTTTGGCAAATTGAATATAATCGACAAGACCTTGTGTAATGCGTTCACCGGGCGCTAGGATTGGAATTCCTGGAGGGTAACACATGACAAATTCCCCACAGACTTGCCCAACGGACTCGTCCAGGGTTAAACTTCTTCTCTCTGAATAGAAGGCTTCCTGAGGAGACAGCACTAACTCAGGTTGGATATATTCTCCAGCAATCAAGTCCTTCCCATCTCTTGAGTAGAGTCTCTTGATGTCAGCCAGAGCACCAACCAAGCGCTCAATATCTTGGATACGGTCCCCAATCGAAATGTAGGCCAAGATATTGCCAATATCACCAAACTCAATCTGAATGTCATATTCATCCCGTAAGAGGTCATAAACTTCAATACCTGTTAAACCAATTCCCTGAGTGTAGACTGAAAGCTTGGTCACGTCAAAATCACAAACGGTCACGCCATCTACTAACTCTTTTGAGTAGGCATAGTAGCCACCGATGGCATTGATTTCACGACGAGCATACTCAGATAGCTCAATGACCTTCTCAAATGACTCTTTACCACGAAGGGCTAGATTGCGGCGTGAAATATCCAAACTAGACATTAACAAATAGGATGCTGATGTTGATTGGGTCAGGTTAATGATTTGACGCACATACTCAGGATTCATCTGATCCCCAACTAAAAGAAGTGAACTTTGTGTCAAGCTACCACCAGACTTATGCATAGACACTGCTGACATATCTGCTCCTGCATCCATAGCAGATAAAGGAAGTTTATCTGTAAAGTGGAGATGAGCACCGTGAGCCTCGTCTACTAAGACTTTCATTCCTGCAGCGTGGGCCATCTCTGTTAGCCCCTTAAGATCTGAACAAATACCATAGTAGGTAGGATTGTTGATTAGGATAGCCTTGGCATCCGGATGGTCCTTAATAGCTTGTGCCACACGATCATTTTCAAGCCCCAAAGCAATACCGATTTTGGGATCCACACTCATCTCGATATAGATGGGAATAGCTCCACATAAAACGAGTGCATTGATGGCTGATTTATGGACATTTCGTGGTAGGATGATTTTATCCCCTGCTTTACAGGTGGAAAGAATCATGGTTTGCACGGATGAGGTTGTCCCGCCAATCATTAAAAAGGCATGGGCAGCTCCAAAAGCCTCTGCTGCTAGCTCTTCTGCATCTCTGATAATCGAAATAGGATGCCCAAGATTGTCCAAGGGCTTCATAGAATTGACATCAATACCAACGCATTTTTCCCCTAAAAGTTCAACTAACTCTGGATTCCCACGGCCACGCTTATGACCTGGCACATCAAAAGGTACAATCCTTTTTTTTCGTAACTTAACTAACCCCTCATAAATGGGAGCTTGGTTCTGATTTAACATTATAAAGACATACTCCTTTACTGTATTTTTCACACCTTAATTTAACTTAGGCGCCAAGGATACTTATGAAAAAAGAGCAGGTTGGCACCTGCTCTACAATCTACTGACGTGTTTATGTTTGTTTCTTTTGAGTATGTCTGTTCCTGATGTTTCCTAACTCTCTAGTAGCAAATATTACGTACTTTATTGATCGTTTCACAAGATGACGTGTGCTTTCACCACACTAACAAATGTATACGAATTAGAACTAATGTTCTAACATCAACTTATAAAAGTAGGCTTTTAACCCTATCAATAATGTGGCTTTTCAACCACGCTTCGGCATTCAACCCTGCCTGTCCGTAGGCATTTTTTACTCGGGTTTATATTTGCTAGAAAACATCATCTCATTTTCTAAGCTTCATTACTATATCATGTTTTCAGAGACTTGTAAAGTATTTTTAGAACTTTTTTTAAATAATTTAATATTTAGTTCGTGTAATTTATTCAACCAAGAAATAGAAATCGTTTTAAATTTAAATCAAAAACAAAAAAAGGAACTAAATAAATTAATTCCTTTAGATAGGCATAAGCAAAGCTAACTATTCAAAATCGTATTTACTCATCACGCGCTACTTTGGCAGCTAGTTCAAAATCAGTCATCAAATAATTTTCATCTAGACGGATAAGACTATAATACTCATTCCAAAATAGAGAGTCACTGTTACTTGACCACTGTAATCCATACCACAATTGAGTGACATCACTTGTATTTGATGGGGGGATTGACCATAGATGCTTTTTAAAAGTTTCTTGAACAAGTGGAACATCCAGTCGACTAGTCAAGTCGAGTTCATCCAATTTCAAAATTATAGAATGTTCTTTAGCTGCTTCAATGCTATCCTTGTTAAATCGAACCTGAATAACCTTAGAATCTTCTAGAACCACGTCCTTATCTTCTGCCCCGTAAAAGGAAATACTCCCAAGAACTATGCCATCTTTTGCAAAGAGATAGGGAGCGTAGGGAACAGCATTGCTATCAAGTCTGAAGCCTTTTTCGATAGTGACTGTTTTATCACCTGCATACTTTTGGAAATTGCCATCTGCCAGGAGGTCTTCGGAGTCGCTAGCACCATCTCCCTGTCTTACATAGATATCAAATCCAGCTTCCATCAGATCACTTGCTTTTGTTTCTGCTAACGTGATTTTACTTTCATTAATTTGCAAAATCGGTGCTTGAGGTGGGAGTCCAATCGTGAGATTAAACATGACTCCTACTAGAAAGACCATCAAGGTTATAAGGAGGGCAAGTAATGACTTTCCAGTCCTTTTTCTTGCATTGAAAAGAGCCATTAGAGCTGGTAAGAGGATCATTTTGGCTAAAATAGAATTCCCCACACCGCCTCTATTTAAGGTCTGAAAAGCAAAGATCCCTGCGATTGCAATCAGGGACAGGTAGACCAAAATCTCACCTAGACCCAGTTTTTCTGTTCTAGTTTGTTGATTTACAGGGGTTTCGTACAATGACTGCCCATTCTCTCTCCTCTTTTTTAGAAAGAGATAAAATCCCAGACCGAGTAGCAGATTAAAAATTGCAAAAGCAATTAAAGCACCTATAATCACCGTTCTAGCCATGGCTCTCTACTCCTTTATGTTCTCTCTCAAATCTTATTTTTCTCTTTAATGTCCAATTCCCAACTAATAAAACTAGCAAGAAGAAGGGGCCGCCTTCTATCAGTACAATCGGTAAAGCCAGTATAGCAATCATCAAAAAACTAGCTTTCTTTTGACGCCAACTACCGCCCCATTCTCCGTTTATCAGCTGACCCAAATAGTCGATGTAGTCAGTATACATCATAAACAAAGGATTTTGAAAATCACTGGTCTTAAGGTAAATGAACAAAGCAGAATTTAGAAAAACATAAAGAATTCCTAAAACAAGAATAATCTTTTGACTAGTTCGAGTAGCCTCTAGAACGATTCTTTCTCTGTTTTCTGGTTTTATTTCCTTGAGACTTGGATTCTTACAAGAGAGTTTTTCAAATCTATAGGCCAGAAATCGGTAGAGATAATACTTTTTTATATCACGCTTCATAAAATCACCAATCTAAGAAGGACATTCAATTATAAATCATGGTCTAAACATCTAATTTCAAGGAATTACCTTCCAAATAGACTGCTTTTGACTCAGTGATTTTTATTTTTTGATCTTCTGAAAAGCCAATGGTTTCACCGTCCTTTAAGGTGACATCACTGCCTAAAACATACTGAAGAATAGACAAGAGGAAATAATATAAGTCATCGCTATTCATAGGAGACTCGATAATTTCAATCTCAGTTTTTCCAAACTCTTTCAAACCATAAGTGTAAATACTAGTTTTATCTCTCTGGTTGATAATTCCCATATAAATCCAGAGTTGAAGGGGAAGCATTTCTTCTTTCAAAAGGTCAGCCAGGTCTAGATAAAGATCTTTGGGTAAGAGCAAGGTGGTAGAACCCTGATAAATACCAATAGCTGATTGACTAGTTTTTAGGATAGAGGCATTAACTTTAGTCAATAGGGAATAGGTTTCTACTGGCGAAAGATTGTCAGACAAAATAGAAACAATAGCGTGTTTTGTGTGCTCCTGTGTTTCCTTCTCAACATCCTGCCAGAGGTAAGAATAAGCATACAATTCTTCAAATTCTTGACTTGGGATAGGCAATCCATTAAAGCCAGCGCAACGAGAGCACCATCAATCACAAAGGTTGCACTAGAATCATCCCCAGAAACTTCAGAAATTTCAAGCCCCCAGTGAGATTTCAATTCCTGAACGACCTGGTTTAAAGAATAGGCTTGATTGCCTTTGAAAAGAGGCATGGACAAGATCAGTTGTTTTTTCTTCTCTGACTTTTCTTTCTTACTAGCAAATAGATTTTTTAAAAAATTCATAGGACTTCTCCTTTATTTCATATCAGTTGGGAAGCAAAGCTATCTTGGTCAAAGTGAGTCGAGATACCAAGTTTCCTCATCATCAAAACCGTAGAATTTCTCATCAAGTAGCCAATTTCCATCCACCAATCTAAGTACAAACTGATGCTTCATTTCTAAAGCTTCTTGATAATGGGTGATGACTCTTGCTTCTTCAGCTTTTGTCATGATAAAATCTACAGAAAAATCATTCCTTTGAACATAGTTATACTCACTTGGGGAGCCATAAGTATTTCGAACTCCTTCTTCCAAGCATTTTTGAGTCACTCGTCCAGTTAGAAGTTGGATTTGTCTATGAAAATAGTCATCCATAAGATCATTCCACTTGGGATGAACTTGATTTGCTGGGATGGCAAGGGCTTCTTTTTCCTTATCCAGTGCTCTGTTACGCTCAAAAATTTCCTCTTCTAACAAGGTTAAATTTTTGAGTAAATCAAGCAAGGGTGGGATGATTATTTCCGCCATAGCTCGATAGTTTTCAGGGGTATTTTTATAGTTCACTCTCATGATTACTCTCTTAACTCTCCTGGATTAATTGCTTTAATTCTAAGTCTGAAAGTTGTCCTTCCATGTAGAGTTTCCTAAGTAAATCTTTATCTACAGTAATTTCATAATAGTCAGTCACAAACTCATGAAATCTCTCAAAGCTATCAAAGAGGTAAGATAGCAACCATTCTCCGCCATCCTGATCTTGGTAAGTCTGTTGATGCGCGTGACCATCATACCAGATAAAGAAGGTTGTTTCATCTTTTTGGTCTTCTGAATAAAGTGAGACATACTTTTTCATCCAGTCCTTTATAAAAACTATCGATGATATCTTGATTCCACTCGTCAGCAGCAAACTGGCTTAAACTACTTTCATGATCAAAGCCTTTTATAAGGATCATTTTATCAGTCAAAATCACATCTAAAGAATCACCAGAGCCATTGTCAATAAGGTAGCGGAGTCCATAGACTTCCTCAGTCTTAATCACGAGTCTGAGCCAATCCTCACTCGGATTTGTTAGATACTCATCAATGACCAGCAAGGCATCTAAGCGAGTTTATCTTGTCCCAATCAATCTTTCTCATCTCTAAAAACCTCCATCTTATTCTTGAAATTTATCAAGATCACAAGCCCTATAACGAGCTGTTAGATAGCCTGAAAAGCTAATCTGAGGGATATTCCACTCATTAGGTAAATAAATCGAACAATCTACCTGATCACCTAGAGGGGAACTTGCTGAGAAGACATATCTTCCCAAATCCTCATTATTAGGATTTCTTTCAACTTGACCCAATCTGCTAGTATTGAACCAGGCTTTAAACAGTAACCAGATTTGCTCGGCATCTTCATTAGATAAGGTGGTTTTCAAGTTGTAGCTGATTCCGACCCTACATCTTTTTTTGAATCCTGACTCATCAGCCTTACAAACCTTTATCTATCCCTTATCATACTGCCAATTATCACTATCTAATAGGGGAAATTGAACAGATAGATTGTCTTTAAATCCCTGCATAGTATCAAATAAATCTTTGGAGGCGGCTTCGAATAATTCTAGTTCTTCCATAGTCTTCTCTTTAATTTTCATAGCTAATCACATTTCGATTTAATCTGCATCAACCCAGATTTGGTATTTTTGACAATGTAGACATCTAAACAAATAACCACAGATAGGCCCGTCTTTGACCAAGTAGTCTTCTACCTCTTGATATTCTTCACGCGCTTCATAGTCTGCCAAGACTTGCTCAGCGATTCCCATATCCTTCAATTCTCGAGTTCCAACTGTACCTAAGTAAGCACAATAATCTTGGCAACAAGAAAGCCAATATTCTCCCTGCCAACTAGAGTAGCCTGGGGTCTGACAAAAAAGCAGCTGATTCTTTTCTGGATCCAATTCTCCCTGCCACTCGGCATCTTGGACAAATTCCGCATCGAATTTCTGAGCTGCTAGCCCGTTTGCAATACAAAATGGACAAAGGTTTTCTATGTTGTCAATACAATAAGGGATCAAGTCATAATAAATATTGCTTTCTTTCCCACAAGATGGACAAAGCTTGGCTTCTCCTTCAACAAATGAACCTGTAGCCAACGGATCTGGATGATAGATAAAATGAGGTAAGTCTTTTAACAAGTCCTGACTTTGATTCTTCTCTTCTTTCTTAGAGGACGAGGAAGGGCAAAACGATCGCCATGACTCTGACTCATTTCTTGTAAACGGCTCAGTTTCTTTATCTGTTTTCGATCAGGTTTGTCTAAGATTTCGGTAAATAAGCTATAGGCACTAGTGTAGAGACCCAATTGTTCATAGAGGTCAACTAAGACTTTTTTAGCTTCTAAATCCTCAGACTTAGCTAATTCATCAGCCAAATCATAGAGTGCCGCAACACTGGAAGAATTTCCATCTTTAGCATGATATTCCCTTGTCCGGGTGATATATTCTTGTAAATATGGATTCATGGGACTACCTTTCTAATGGAATATAAAAACCTTAACAAATAGTGACCAGGACATTTCCATTGAGCTCCAGAATCTTTTTGTAAAACTCTTTCATATTTACAAAACTGATTCGAATTTCATCCTTGATTTCTTCCTCTTCCTCAAGATAATCCCAAATATCAGGATATAAGTCAGCTTTTTTACAAGCTTCCATACTAAAGTCTTTCAAAGCTTTGTCCATATCAAATTCTTCTAAAGCTTGACTGATAGCCGCAATTCTTGATTTTTCAGTATAGGCGATATATTCAGATACATCCTCTAGAGGTGTCACTCCTAAAACAGCTTCTCTCAAGGGATTGTCATCCAAGAATTCTGAACTACTAAAGCCAGTCATGACAAAGAGAAGAGCATCCCACATTTTGTCAATATCTAGTAAGATATCATGACTATCAGCGGAGTCCTCAGCAAAGTCTAACAAGTCATCTTCTTGGTTAGAAAGAGCTTTTATTTGTTCTAATTCATTGTCTGGTAAATATTGATAATTGGCAATCATTCCCATGATTTTTCTCCTTTGAATCTTATAGGATAATACTGATGTTTTTAGCTCTATTTCTATAGAAAATGCTATAATGGAGCTAAGAAATTGTTTTATTGAATGTTAAATAGGGGGAAATAGTAATGTTCACTAGTATTGTTTTGGGTTTTTATGCTCTTTTCTTTCTATCCTTGTCCTTTACTATCTATCTCTATATCAGACTTGTAGTTGCGGTCAGAAAAGGGAAAGATGTCCCAAAATGGATCTATAAACTCGGCCATGCCATTCAAGGAAGAATTCACGTTGACTATGAAGAAATCACTGATGCTAATGCCCTTAAAGAGATTCGTTGGTTCTTGCTAATCTATCTAATCGTAAATCTACTGGTATTGGCTGTCTTCTACTATCATGGTAATAGCTTTCCTCAAGCCATTTATGAATGTTTGAAAAAACAATTTTTTATCGTACTTGTTAGTATGGTTTTAAAAAGTATTATCAAATTTATCGTATTAGCTATAAGAAAAAACTTTCAAAACAGTCATGCCTATGCATCAACCAACGCTTTTATAGGAACAGCTTTTTTAACGAGCTATGTTTTTATGTTTTGCATGATGATGAGTGGCCTTCCGGCTCAACCTGTTCCAGTAAGCATTCAAGATACCACTGTCATTATCGGAGAAACCAAGGCTTCCGAGCTTTTGGACCAAGGCTTTACCTTTGGAGATAAAGGCGCAGAGAGCTCCATCACCAATCCCAAAAACGACCACTTCTACTACGGTCAGCTTCTCGAAGTCAAGCGGGATGATCAGTCCTATGGCTTTATGAGCCTTACTCCTACGGGAAGAGATACCGATCAGCTCAAAAACTGCGTCATCACCTATTACAGAACACCTAAGGATAGCAAGCAATTAGAAAAAATTTCCATCAATCATGTCAAGCTAGCAAATCTCAAGCTCCAAGATTTTCAAACACGAAAATTAATCGATATCTTTGAAATCAATCCTGCTGATTATAATGTCTCTGATAAGGATACCAACTTTATCCTAACCATCCAAACAGCAGATTACGACCTCTGGAAAAGGTACCGGATTGAAGCCAAGTTTAATACAGATGGTTCCCTAGATAGTTATGGTGTCAGAGCCCAACACAGTCAATGGGAATGATTGACCATTTCCTCCTTTATCACATAGGCATTAAACTGGAAAAATATCGTCGACAAGTTTGTAGCTTTCGATGAACCGAAGGCCAGAAGAGCCTTTATCTCTAGTGATTTCTTCATAAATATCTTCTAAATTTTGGGCAGGTACCAGCATCCAAAGACTAAAAGGTCTAAGTTTCACCTGTCCAATTTTTTCAATATTATCTAATAATTGCCCTAAATCTTTGTGATTGAACCAGCAATCTGTAACCAGAGCAAACTTTGTATTGTCCGTCTTACAAGAGATATGACTGGTCAAAAAATCATCGATGGTGGGCTTTTTTGTCTGTAAGAGGCGCGTGCAAGCCAAATGGTACTCAAGCTTTCTAGGACTCTGCTCAACCAGAGATACAAAGACAAGACCATACTCATCTTGGAACTTAACAGCAAGGATATCCCCTTCTTCAAAGTAAGGTTTGCGTTTAGCTTTTGCTTTAGGAACCTTTAGAGGTCTAGGATTTTCAGTTTGCAACTGGAAAGCAAGTTTATCCAAGACCTTTTGCCTTTGCTTAAAAGCCTTTGGATCTATTTCCAACCAAAATGGATCAGCCCCTTTTTTGATAAGCTCTAAGGTTTTTATCTCTGATGTCATCTGTCAGATGTCCAATCTTCCACAGTGAGTAGGCAAGAGCTGTCCAATAAATTTCTGTAAAAAAGTCTGTTTGGCAGTAATCATTCTCCGCATCGAGAATATCCTTGATGATATTCGTCACATGTTCACCGTCTCTATAGCGACCAACTACCTCATTGTAAATGTCATAACCTTGATCACTGTCAATGATTTTAACGCCATCAATAGCCATACTCAACTCCTAATGTTCAATCGACATCTTATTGATAAAACTCAAAACTTATTTAATCTTATGCTTGTTCATTTTCTCTTGGAAAATATCTGTAAGAATTTGTCGCAATTCTTGAGCTTCCTTTTCAGGAAGTTGGCCTTCTTGTTCAGCTACAGCATACAACTCTGGATACTCGAGCGAGATTCTCTTAACGGTACGTGTAATAGCATGTTTTCTAACAAAAAATGGAATCCGTTTAATCATATCCTGAGGAATTAATGCGATAATCTTATCGGCAGTTTCCTTATCGTTAAGCTTAGAGAAAGTTAGTCCCTTTTTAATCATCTCTTGTTCATTTTCTGTAAAATCTTGTAATTCCATATGTCTAGTCCTCATCTTCTATCACTTTCCAAACTTCAGCTTGGTAGGGTTCTCCATCTTCATCGTATCGATTGATATAACCAATAAACCTTTCATTTTTTCTTGGTCTCTGCTGATTTCCTTTAATAACCCAAACAGCCCATACCCCTATTAGGAATAAGACTATCAGTCCAAACAATGCATCCATAATGTCTACTCCCTTAAAATTGAACCCACTTATCATTATCCATAATAAAGGGTTTCGCTAGACCTTCTCCTGTATAGTTTCATATTTTGTATCTAGATATTTGTAGCAATCTTCCTTGGTTGCAAATTTGATAGCTTGATAAGGCTCCTCAAAAGTTAACTTTTCGACAAAGAGATAGCCATCCTCACTTGGTACAAGTATGCCGACATGACCGATAAAGAGGGATTACCCATCCAAGTCATCATGGACGACTACGGAGAGCATTCTTGCATTTTCATTAAACTTGAATTGAGAAAGGAATTTTTCCATCTTAGCAGCATGTACCTTAACATCTGTCGTTGCTTCGGTTTTGACTCTTGAGAATAAAATATCAAAAGCATCCTTGTCTTCTGCACCAAAGACTTTGCCCTTATCAATGGCATCATTATCGACAAACAAGAGGGAATCGTCTTTCTCTAACTTAGGGATTTCGATAGAATTTTTCAATAAACAATAACTGTTAATACGACAGTTAGTGCCGACAAAATCACCTTTCTTCGGTACCCAAAGATTGCTTATCTTTTCAACATCATAGTCTGTTTTGGTAAATGTAGAAAAATCTCCAGTTAAGCCAACTGAACCAACTGTATTGTTATAATCGTTGACAAGATTGAAAAATGCATCGACACTATCTTTATCCAAATGTTCAGCTAAGGCTTTTCGAACTTCTTCTGCACTTGGTTGACTGTTTATATTGGTATAGCTAGCCTTCCAAGAAACTTGAGCAGACTGTGTTTGAGTTACTGAAGTTTCAGTAGTTCCATCACTCGACTTTTGAGCTTGATTACAAGCCACTAAGGTCAAAAGAAGTGTTGAGCAAAGACCAATAGTCGCTAATCTTTTAAATTTCATAGGCTTTCCTTTGTTTAAAAAAATTGTTGTTAAAGGTAAATAAGATTATGCTTTCGGTTGATAATAGACTTGGATATGCTGACCTAGCACCTTGATTTCTACTGGTAGGTCATCAGATTTGTCACCATCAACATCCGTTTCTAATTCAGAATCAGAAGAAATTTTTATATGACGAGCTTTTATGTACTCGATGTGATCATTTTCTACAACATCACCTTTTAATAAGTCAGGGATTACAGATAATTTAGAAAGAATTGATGCATCCTTAAGAATCAGAACGTTTGCATATCCGTCCTTATCGTCATCAAAAATCTTTTTATCAGCAAAATAATTGGTTAGGAGAACTAAAACGTGACTTGCTTCTCCAATATAATTTCCATTTTCTGTTTCAACTCTAATATTAAATACTTGATCTGTAACGACAGACTTCATGGTATTAATCGCATAGGCTAGCATGCCAAACTTTGTTTTATCCTCTATCCCAACGTTATGGATGGCCTCTGGTAGTGAACCAATACTAAAGATATAACCAAAATAATTTCCATTTGATTTTCCTATATCAATCTTGTTTGTAGAACTAAAATCAAGCTCGTCAATGGCACCATCAATATCTTGATTAATTTCTAACAGTTTCGTAATCAGATTCCCAGTTCCTCCTGGAATAATCGCGAGTTTAGGAATGCAGTCTTTTTCCGAGATACCAGAGATTACTTCATTGACTGTCCCATCTCCACCGAAAAACAAGGACTGCATCATAATTCTCCCGAGAAGCTTCTGTGGCGAAGTTGGTTGCGTCTTGAGCTTTTTGTGTAATTCTGGTATCGACTTGCTCGAAGTATTTTTTAGCCTTATTTTCTAACTTTTCCTTATAATCTAAAGCCTTTTCTCCACCAGAGGTTGGATTGATAATCAACATTATTTTTTTGCATTCATTTTCTCCTCAATATCTATTTACATCTTTAGGCTATCAATATATCTTTTTTTGATACACTTTATTATATAATGAAATTTCTAAAAAAACAAAAAAATTGAAAGTACTAAACTAAAAATAGATACAATCCTGAACTGTCTAAGAATTTTTTTCTTTCAAAATTGGAAAAAAATAGATTTGTGGAAAAAAATTCTATCAAGTTACAAACTGAAGAAATCATCTCATTCACTCTTTCTTCATATACGACAGTTTTTTTATTTTTACTTTAAAACAAAAAAACTATGCTTCTATTATTTTTCTTAGCCACAAATGTTGTAAAAAAACTAATATCTTTATAGGGTTTTAAATCACATACTGCAAGTTCAATCTTTGTCATTTCTTCTAACCAGTTTTCTTTGCTCTTAAATTCATTTGGCTGTAGACTGTAAAATGTTCGAATCCCCAAATAGTTTTCTAATTTAAGACCAGACAAAGCTAATAATTCCTCTATCGTATAAGTAGAACCACTTGCAAAAGATAGACTCTCAAAGTTTTCACCATTGAGTAAGCTAAATGCCTGATTGATGTCATTAGCAAAAACAACACTTTGTAGAACTTTTCCAACGTGATTATGCTTGATAATTGAAATCAAGCCATCATCTTTTAAAATCCTTTTGAACTCCAGAAGATAGTCTTTTCGGTCATTAGGGTCTATATATTCTAAAACATTATGGCAAAGGACAAGATCAAAGGATTTATCCGTAAAACGAACGAGTTGGGCAATACTTCCCCACAATTTTTCATAGGATGTGGAAGAGTTGGCATAGAGCATTTCCTCATTAGGTTCAACAGAAATAACTTGATTCTTGCGAGAGAGAAATTCACTGACCAAACCAAATCCAGATCCAAAATCAAGAATTTTCTTACCTTCCAGGTGAGCAAGTTGGGCAAAGGTTATTTCATATTGTATCTTTCCCCAAGGTTGTTTTAACATATTTCTATAATGTTCAAGATCAGATTTTTTGCTTGTCATGTCTTACCTCATTAAAACTGATATTTTTTTCTTTACAATCATTTCTTCTAATAATTTACAGTAAACTCCCCGGATTTTTCAGTGATCTTGCGACAGTGGTCATATCCTTGCCAAATATGAAATGCGGCATGAGGATACTTTTTGGGAAGAACTTTTTTAGCAGCTATCAAGTCGAATTCTCTTGAGCCATAAAAGAAAACACAATTTTTTTCTTCCTCTGGCGTAAGGTTAGGCAAAGCCACAAATGCACAATCATGGGAAATATGTTTGATGCTTTCTTCATCCATAGCAATGAAAGAATCCGCCATCATTTCTCCTTTTTCTCCATAAAGTCCAACCATCTTACGAACAGCAAGATCTCTATTTCGCAGAGCTTTTCTATGCTTTATTAACAATAAATACCTAGTAAAGACATCAAGCAAGGGCGCATTTGTCCATAAACTAACCCCTTCAAAAACAAGTTTCCCAAACCTGATATCCTTGTAATTCAATAATTGCAGTAATACAACACCACCCAAGGATGCGCCAAAGGCTAAACACAAGTCTTTTATATGATGAGCCTTTAGATAATCATAAATCATCTGGCTTTCCTTAAGAGACGATTCGTAGAGGGCTAGAGCTGATTGCCCATGCGCCGACAAATCCGGAATGATATATCTAAACTCTTGCCCCATCTGATCTGCAATCAGGGATTTCATCCCTTGAGCAGATGATAACATCGGGTGGATTAACAATATAGTCTCTTTCTGATTAGAATTAAGATCAAGAATATTCATTTTCCGACACCAGACTTCTTTCCTTTTTTAGCCCTTTTCCTTAAAGAACTTATACCATCCATTTATGATTTATTCAGATAAATGCAACAATTATAATACCTTCACTTGAACCTCTTGCTTGTCGAAGGTTTTTTTGACATGTTCAAAATTACTGCTTATGATAGTCGCTTGCTTCAGATTTGGAAACTGTTGCAGTTCTTTAAGACTAACTTCATTTAGATCGAAACCATCATCTTCACCGTCCCACTGAGGAATCAAATTCAGATAGATTTCATTTCCTCCATCCATGTAGATTTCTTGGACTTGTTGGGCGTACTCCTTAGGGATTTGGAGCTTTTCAAAATGGTCTAAAGCAGGTTGAATGATCTCCATACTTTCAGTATCAATATCCAACTCGCTAAACTCTTCCGCAAAGTCAAAAATATCAAAAGCAGGCTTTAGAACTCCTTCCTCTTTAATGACTGCCTAAATGTATCTCACCAATTGATAAAAGATGCTCGCATAGATGATATATTAGCAACAAGTGATGAACTTACTGCGGGACTCATAAAAGGATATTAAGAAAGTGGGAACAAATGTCCCTATATTATTGGTCAGGAACATTTGTTAGTTGGACCACTGTTAAACCTCCCAACCATATACGACAAATCCTATTCATTATGAAAATTAGCTTTTAGACAAGCCTTATCTGAAACAATTAGTCAAGAGGTTTTGATCTCAGAGTTTTTATCTCAAGACAAGTATACTTTCAAAAATTAAACAAAAAACCTTAGAAACAAGGCCTTTTGTTATTCAAGTTTTTAGCAAGATTCCTTACTTTTATAAATCAAGTCATCTAGCCCACTTTTGCTGATAGTAATCATTTCCTCCCTATAATGAAAATCCTTTATTAGCTAGATAACATTAAAATCTGTCTAGCTATACATCATTAGCAAAAGAATTCCTGTTGCATTTCCGAGAATATGAGAAAGTGTAGAAATCAAACAATTCCCAGACTTTTTATAAATCATTGCATAGATGATACTATCAACAAAAATCATGAAAATATCGTAGCTTACAAGCCCAACGCTTCCACTAGAAATATGGGCTATCGCGAACAATAAAGAAGATAGAATGGCACAAAGCCAAAATGGTATAATTCTCATTGACTTACCAAGAAAGAAACCTCTCCATGCAATTTCTTCCCCCAAGGCTGCGATTACTATTTGAACCATAAGGAGCGGTATCTTATCGAAGGATAACATACCATCCGTTCTTCCCAAAACATGACTAGCAAAAGCGCCCTTAAATATCATATCGCCGATAAGCAAAGTTGCTGCAGCGGTTCCTACAGGAAGCAAGACCAAAAGAATTACCCCTTGTTTTTTCAGATCATCGAAAAATGATTTAAAGCGCAAACCTGATTCTATATGTGATTTTTTATCAAAATGTTCAAGAACAAAGAAAAAGAGAATACCAATCAGTACAGTGAGACCTGACAAAGAAAGTTCAGGTATTATCTTTGTCAAAGACAATACTGCCATTAGAAACAAACCAATGATCGTAGTATATACAGACTTTTTATCTATTTTAGCAAAATCAGGCATAAATATTTCTCCTCAACGTTAGTAGGTCGACATGGTTATACATTTGTCCTGAATTGTCAAACTAAGTTCACAATTCAAAACTTAAAAAACTTTCGCCAAAAGGTTTCTAGGATTTCACGAGCAAAGTTACACACTCAACAATTCGCTGTTGTCGTTGGTAATCGAATCCAGTTTGCTGAGCTTGAACACCTTGAAAAAAACGGTCAAGGACATAAAAAAACCGAGACCATCGCAACAATAACATTTTTTTCAAAAAAACCGTTTTTGTAACCATGATAAAACTCCCACATTTCTATCTAGTAATATTATAGCAGAAAAAAGCGGTTACAAACATATAAGAACTGTTTAGATTTCGATTTTTTGTTTTATTAAATAAAACGATGGTTCCCCTGTACTAAGTTTTTACAACAACTCTACATCAATGCCAGCTTCATCAAAAACTGCTTTGACATGTTCAAAATTACTGCTTATGATAGTCGCTTGCTTCAGATTTGAAAACTGTTGCAGTTCTTTAAGACTCACTTCATTTAGATCGAAACCATCATCTTCTCCATCCCACTGAGGAATCAAATTCAGATAAATTTCATTTCCGCCATCCATATAGATTTCTTGGACTTGTTCGGCATATTTCTTAGGTATAGGAAGATTCATCATATATTCAAGTGCCGGCTGAATAATCTCCATACTTTCTGTGTCGATTTCCTCTTCACTAAATTCTTCCGCAAAATCATAGATGTCAAAGTAGGGTTTCAGTACAAGTAAATCATACATCAAAACTTGGATAATAGTTAGTTTAAAATTTATATTGTCAAAGCGTAACACTTCTTCGTCAGTTTCTTTTAACTTGTAACTTTCCCGTTCATGTTTGAACTCTGGAAAGTAGGAAATAGAAAGTGTGTCAGTGATGGTCTCTGCAATGCCATTAAAATTCGTTCCGTAAGGGGTCCATAAAATAAGGTTAAAATCCCCAACTCTATGCCTATCAGAAAAGAAATAAGGAGATTTTCCATCTGATAATACCACAGCTTGGCATGGTTGCTTTGGCAATTCTTTCTCTCCAGTCATAGATTTTACAACATCGCCATAGTAGAGGAAAACAGTAGAAATCAAATGTTCCTCATCAATATAGACCTCACAACTCTTTTAAGTGTTGTTTAACTTCAAAAGAATGTTGAAATACAATACCAATATTGTCATAAATGTATTTAATAAACTTATTATCTCTTTTGACAACCTGGTCAGGCTTCCCCAATACAACTTCAATATCTTTCAAGGACAAAGGAAAAGCTAAGCTGGTTCCGTTAATAATCATTGAATTGTTTTGAAGATTGATTTCAAGTTTTTTGTGTGTTTTTTTCTTAAAAAAATGAAACATATTACTACCTTTTTCTTAAGTTTCTTCCAGATAAATTTTTGACCGTTTGGTATTCCTGTTCTTTAGCATAGGCAAACACCTCTGAAGCTCTAATGTAATCAAAGATTTTTTCCTCTAAATCTTCATCCCAGGTCGATTCACTAAAGATTTGATTGTCTTGACTTGCTTCATAGAAAATATCGAGGTGAACTTGATAAAACTCTTCATCTTCATTTGGAGCTTGTCTTACTAAGGATAGTTGAAACATTGGCTTATCAGATATACTTGCAAATGTCCCTGTTTCAAATAAAATCATCTCATCCTCAATAGGCTCACGACACAAGTCTTCAAAGATTACTACCATTTCCTCTAAGGGCATCTTATCGGTGATTCTTTCTCTTAAAAATTCAAGTGATTGCTTCATATTGCTCCTCTTTCTACATGTTTACCATCAGAAACTGACTAAAAATTAAAAGTAACCTATAACTCTAATAATCTCTATAAAGTAGTATATACCTATTGCAATCGCTACAGTAATTGCTAGAACAACTAAACCAATGATAATCCTTGCCCAGATATGCCTTTGTGCCTGTTCAATAACAAAAGCACTAAGAGACGCGAACGATAATCCAAAAGCTAGAAAGATAGATATGGCCCAAACAAACGGAATAACTGTCATCCATGGATATGGAAATGGTTGGCTGACTGGATGATTTTCTAAAATAAAATAAGTAATAATCGCAACTAGATACAAAAAAATATTCACGATATATAAATACTTAAAAACCTGACGTCTATGAAAGAATACCATCAATCCTAAGACGAAAATCATGATAAGGGGGATGAAAAGACGCCCCCAAATATAACTGTCATTAAACATAGCTAACTCCTATATCTTATGCAAAATCACTTTCAACTACCAATGCTGCAATTTGCTAATCTGGTCCCCCTTATTCCTGATGATTCCAAAGATATTTTTCTGAATGACACCAGCCAGAAATATAGTCTAGCATTTCTGCAAACCACTCTTTTATCATTCCATCTTGTAAGCTGTCATAGTATGTAAAAAATCTCTCATATACTTGTGTTTCCTTTATACCTAGATAATGGATTTTCCTTAAAAGATCATATCCTAACTCAGCATATTCTTGAAAATTTTTCATCTGTAACCTGATTCGAATATTCGATTATTTGAAGAAATAAGCTCTCAAATTCAGTCAACTTTCTCACCTCTGATCTAGCTTTTGACTCCGTAAAATAACTAATCTTAACTTGGAAAAATCCTATTAAAAAATAGAATTCCTACACCCTTTATTATACTACATTAACAGAAAAAAAGACTGAACAAGATGGCTTTCACCCTAGTTTCAGTCTAGATCTTTTTGATAATCGGAATAGCCTCTGTAAGGATGTCTATCCCAAAATTAATTCCATGTAAAAGGGTTAATAAATACATATGCTAGGAAGCTATGGAAATCATAAAATCTCCTAAGAACTAACCTGGCTCATCTTTTTAATCTAACTTGATAGTTTCAGATAGGATAATTGCCCCAGTACCACTGACATCAAAAAATCCCACATCATGTTTTAAGGCTAAAATGAGCATTGTATTATAGGCTGTTTCTGCTTGTGACCATGCAAATCCTGCATAGATAAGATTCTTACCAATACTATAGTCAGTAAAACGACTTTCCAGCTCTTGGTCATTCTCTAAAGCATCATCCATATCAAAGTCACCATTCATAGGAGGAAATAGTTTTATCATGTCCAGAAACCAACTTTTTAGTTTGCTTGAACTAACTTCAATTGAATCATAATCGTGGTCTTCCTTCCACTCCACTTGCTCCTCATACCATTCTAAAAAAATTCAGCTTTACTAGCTGGTGCGATTAATTTCTCAAATACTACTAAATCATAAGACATAGCTATACCTTTCTCTTTTTATTATCATTACGCATATTTTCTCAATATCCTATACAGCTTCTCTCAGCTATGCAAACTTTCAATCATGATTAAAACTAGAGATTGGGGATTGATTTCAAAGCCATCAGCAGTAATTCTGTCATTAAAATACTTGACCGCTTGATCATGATCAAGAAAGCGATTGTTACTAAGATACTGTTCAATCTCATCCAAGAGAAAAGCACTTTCTTTTTAAAGATTTATCTTCAAAACCATTCGCATAATGGATGCTCTTCATCATTCGTTTGAGCTTAGTTTTTAGGATAGCATTCTTTAAGTTTATCCCTTAAAGAAAGAACAAGATCCTCAAAGGATTGACTATCCATATCATCCTCTAACAAACCTGATATTATATTCTTTTCGTACATATCTTCGATTAGTTCTTTCAAATCCTGTTTCAGGACAAGATTGCTTTCTTCAGAATTTGCTGTCATATAAAAATTCTTTATCCATTATCTTTCTCACTAAATATATTAAAAAAATTATGACTTCCCCACAAAAAAATATTTCAGTAAACTTTTTTTAAAAAGCGAGCATTTTCAATTTTTCATCTCACATTTTTTTAAAAATTTTTTTCGTGAGTAACTTCT